>Ga0209062_1000130_pt1 | contig 281435 bp, 224 predicted proteins | sample Coa_R2_2_FD_187158 | JGI IMG/M metagenome (GOLD analysis project Ga0209062, IMG submission 187158) | Surface soil microbial communities from Centralia Pennsylvania, which are recovering from an underground coalmine fire - Coalmine... | ecosystem: Environmental > Terrestrial > Soil >... | reverse complement strand
CGGATGTGGGAGCCGGCGGCGGATTTCGGCCGCAAGTTGATCGAGCGGGCCGAGATGAAGGATCACCACAGCAAGCCCCTCGGCACCCCATCCTCCTACAAGGACTTGGCCACCTATCTGGATCGCTACAAGCCTGAGTTCAAGCGACTGAACGAGATGTACTTCCGTCCCGACCCCAGCAACGCGATCCCTCCTATCGACTTCTACAAGGAGGCGATCCAAGCTCCGGGAGTCGTGGATCCAACGGGAATAGCCAACTGCCTGATCCTCTCGCGTGGCAGCGTCCAGTCGGGGTTCGGGATCCAGTCGTCGGTCGTGTTCGCCAACGGGGACATGACGGCGCGGACGATCGTATGGGATGCCGTGATTGCCTGCGATGGGGACGTGACCGTGGGCGAGCATATCCACAAATGCGTCATTGTGGCGCGGGGAAACATCACCGCCAAGCGGGGTCTCTCGAACGTCGTGCTCATGGCTGGCGGCAAGGTTACTCTCGAAAACAAGAAAACCATCAAGGGCGAACACCTCATTTTGGAGAACAAGCCGAACACACTGGGTGTCGTCTTCTTCGAGTTGTCCACGGTCGGTGTCGAGGTGAAGGTTGTTGAGAAATCTGTTGAGGTCAGTGGGGTGACGGCCTGGAAGCCGTGCGGCAAGGCTGGGCTGAAGGCTGGCGACGTGATTCTGGAGGTGAGCGGCAAGAAGCCAACCGATGCGGAGTCCCTGCGTCGGCTTCTGCGTGACGCCCTGGCCCTCGGTGACGCCAGCGTGAAATTGAAGCGTGGCAACGACACCCTTACCGTCAAGGTATCGTTGCCGGAGTGACGGTGGTGGTTTCCATGTCGCGTCTATTCTTGACGGTCGGCTTGATCGTCGTAGGGGTCGTCGGCGGGGACGAATTACATTCCACTGACGGGTTCGGTGACGTTCAACGCGGGTCAGAATCAGGTGACGAAGCCACCGTATCCGCCAGAGGCACCGATGCCGCGTGAAGCGAAGTCCGCCGTGCCAGCCAAGCCGTAAGTCGCGAACCGCCGCTTTCACTTTCCTTCAGCCGCCGCAATTCCAGCCACAATTGCGGCGATTGCGTTCACGCAGGCCAAAGCTACGCATCGATCACATGCCGTGGATGGTTCGTGAACATTCCACGCGGCTGGAAATCGGGGCAGTCCACATCGTTTAGCCGGCGATTCCGAAAAAGCAACGGGAGCCGCCCCTTGTGGGCGGCTCCCGGCACTGTTCGGCGACTTGCGGATCGCCGACTGCTTACTTCTTGCGGACGAGCTTCATGCAGCCGCAATGGTTTTCGGACGGCTTGCCATTCTCCCAGGCCTCGCCCGCGATCTGGATGTGGTCGTCATCGATGAAGGTGACGGTTGCGGAGTGCATGTGCGTGTCCTTCGCCGGGTCCAGGTTCGTCCCGCCCGCAAACACCCACTTGATCTGGTTGGCCGGGGACTTCGGGTCAGCCTTCATCCGCGGCTGGTTGCCCAAAACGCAATAGTGAGTCATCACCAGGTCGGATCCATCGAGGTGGTAGACCGACACCATCTCCATCGGCTGACCGGGGAACAGCGTCTCCTCCACAATGCTACCACCGGCGGTCACTTTAACCACGGAGACAACCTTGTCCGTCGGCTTGCCGTCCTTGTCCGCCTCGACCCAGGTACCCGCCAACTTCTTCAGCCGATCCAGACCCGGGTGAGTCGGGGCCTTGGCCGGCTTGTCGTCGCTGTTGGCCGCAGTAACGAAAGCGATGAGCATCAGGCCGGCGATCAAGAACCGTCGCGTCATTTTCGAACTCCAGTGAGATAGATAGGGCGACTTGCTTGCTGCGCCAAAGCGGCGCTGTATACGTGTGTTCTGTATCGTCGTTGTGCGATTCGGACTTCACTCCACCCGCCACTTTTCGCGGTCACCGGCGGGTTCGGCCACAGGCGTCGTCTCGGCTTGCCGCTGTACGGTCAGCTCGGTTGACCGGGGATCGTCACCATCCAGCCGAGCCCGAACCGGTCAGTGACCATACCAAAGCACGGCGACCAGAATGTCTTCGTGAGGGGCATCTGGACGCTTCCGCCGTCTGCCAGGGCGTCGAACGCGCGCTGAGCCTCCGCCTCGGTCGGGACGATGAGCGACAGACGGAAACCCTCGAAATTCGACCGGTCGTCGCACCCGTCGGACGCCATGAGTGGCACCCCGCGGACGCGGAAGGAGGCGTGCATCACCTTCTTCTCGAAGCCCGCTTGCAGCATCCCAGGCGGAGGCTGATCCGGGCACTCGTTGTACCGCATCAGCATCTCGACTTCGGCGCCGAGAGCTTTCCGATAGAACTCCAGCGCCTCCTCACACCGGCCGCCAAAGAACAGGTAAGGCGTGATGGTCGTGCCCGTCATAGTGACTTCTCCTCTGTTGGTTTGTGGGGGTGTTGCCCCGTTTCACCCAGTAGTCGGTTGGCGTGGGGCAGAATCGACATCACTTACATTTTTGTTGCGGCGGATTTTCTGAGGCCGGCCAGGTCGAACGCCTGCCGGACCTCCACAGAACCGAATCGCGCCCCGGGGTGCTTCGCCGCGACCTGGACAGCCGCGTCACGGGACTCCGCCAGGATCAGGTAGTAGCCGCCGAGTACCTCGTGGGTTTCGGCGAATGGGCCGTCGGTGATGCTCCGCCGTCCGTTGCGAACCCGCACGCATGTCGCCGTCGTCGCCGGGTGGAGAGGCGAGGCGCTCAGGTATGCACCCGAATCGTTCAATTCGTGGCAAAGTGTGGTCGCCTCCGCCATCCCGGCGCGGAGGGCGTCCGGCCCGGCCGACCGCCATGCGGCCTCGTCGTCGTAGCAGAGCACCAGAAACGGGATGCCGGATCGCCCTTCCGCGGCGGAAATCGGCAACCCCGCCGGCAACCCCTCGATCGGGAACATCGGGCGGATCTCAATCGTTCCCCTGGTCGCTGGGGGTAGTCGGGCAGCGATCGCAATGGCCTCGTCGAGATCGGCGAGTTCGAGCACGAAATAGCCGCCGAGTTGTTCCGTGGTCTCGGCAAACGGACCGTCGGTGATGAGCGTCTGGCCGTTGCGCACGCGGACGGTGACAGCAGTGGTCACCGATTCAAGCGGCGAGGCATCAATGAACTGCCCCCGCGCCGTCAATTCGTCGCAGAGCGCGAGCGATTCGTGCATGCAGGTCGCCCGTTCCTCCTCGGTCTGACATCCTTCGGGCTGATACACGAGCAACATGTACCTCATAGCGTCCTCCAGTTGAAACTCGCGACCTGTCGCAGCGAAACGCTGCTTCACGGCCGCTCCAAGGTGGTGAACCTACTTGCCATCCGCGGCGTCTTGCAGCGCCCGGATATCGAGTTTTGCCATTCCCAAAAGTACGGGCATGACCCGCGCGGCCTTCTCGGGGTCTGACAGAAGCTTCGGCAATATCGATGGCACGACTTGCCACGACACGCCGTACTTATCCTTCAGCCACCCGCACTGGCTCGGCGAACCACCATTGGTCAGTCGTGCCCACAACTCATCAATTTCGGCCTGCGTCTGGCAGTCAATGGAGAGTGAGATTGCCTCGTTGAACGTGAACTGCGGTCCGCCGTTCAGTGCGAGGAATTGCACGCCGGCGAGCCGGAATTCGACGACCAGAGTCGTGCCGCCGGGGCCGGGTGTGACATTTGTGATTGCGGAGTTTGGGAAAATTGAGGTGTAGAATGCGGCGGCTTCTTCGGCCTTGCCGTCGAACCACAGGCAGGGCGTGATCTTCTGACGCATCATGAGTCCTCTCGTCTGCGGGGTTTGCGGTGCGTGGGAAAGCCCAAGTCTGCCCGTCGTGCCCCGTCACCCAGTCGTCGAATGAACCGGGCGTGAATCGACAGCGTCGAAATTTTTTTCCGCGATGGCGGATGATGGACCTGCTGCTTGCTTGTCGCGGACACTTCCGGCTCGTGAACGAAGAGCTACAACCGTCAAAGTTGCGAAAGGCGCTTCATCAGGAACCGCCGTTCCGGTTCCTGTTGGACCAGCGTGAGCGCACGCTCATATGCGGTCCGGGCGGCGTCCCGGTCACCCAACCGACGGAGCAGGTCGGCCCGTGCGGCGTGCGCGAGATGGTAAGCGCCGAGTTCGCCGCGAGCGAGAAGTGCGTCGACCAATTCGAGGCCGGCCGCCGGTCCGTCGCGCATTGCCACCGCCACCGCGCGATTCAACTCCACCACCGGCGACGGGTGGATCGCGAGCAGGGTATCGTAAAGCGAAGCGATGCGCCGCCAGTTCGTTGCTTCTGGTGTTGGGGCACTGGCGTGGGCAGCGGCGATGGCGGCCTGAACTGTGTACGAACCGACACGCCGAGTGCCGAGCGCCCGCGCGACCAGTGCCCGTCCCTCCGCGATGAGGGCCGCATCCCAGAGCGTGCGATCCTGATCCTCGAGCAACACAATGTCCCCCTCGGGGGTCGTGCGGGTGCGTCGGCGCGACTCTTGGAGGAGCATGAGCGCCAGGAGCCCAATCGCCTCCGGGTCGGGGAGCAGTGCCACGAGGAGTCGGCCGAGGCGGATCGCTTCGCCTGAGAGTTCCGCACGCGTCAACGATTCCCCCGCCGTGGCTGAGTACCCCTCGTTGAACACGAGGTAGACGACCGCCAGCACCGCCTCCAGCCGCTCCGGCAACTCATCCGCAGATGGGACGGCGAACGGGATGCCGGCGTCGCGGATCTTGGCTTTCCCACGGACGATCCGCTGAGCCATCGTCGCGGGTGCGGTCAGAAACGCGGCGGCAATCTCCTCGGTGGTCAGCCCGCAAACCTCCCGGAGAGTAAGCGGGACTTGTACCGCGCGGTCGATGGCTGGGTGACAGCAGGCGAAGACGAGTCGCAGCCGGTCGTCTTCGATCTCCTCGTCGGCGCGGGCCGCGTTGGTCGCGGCGACATCCGCCAATCGGCTCGTGAGTTCAGGCTGGAGGTCGGCGAACTTGCCCCGGCGTCGGAGGGCATCCACGGCCTTGAACCGGCCGGTTGAGACCAACCACGCCCGCGGATTGTTCGGCACTCCCTCCACAGCCCATCGCTCGATGGCCGCAGCAAAAGCTTCGTGCAACACCTCTTCCGCGAGGTCGAAGTCCCGCACCAGCCGCACCAGGGAGGCAAACACACGCCGTGACTCGGTGCGGTAGATCTCGTCGATCTTCGCGCGGACTTCTGTTGGGGGAAGAAGTAGTTGCGTCATCGCGCCTCGAGGTTATGGAGTCGTTTCCGCGTTGCGGGAGGGGTATGGGCGATTGTTGGTGCCCCTCGTGGTGGTAATTGAGTGGATAGAGGGTAGTGCGGTTTCGAAATGAGCGAAAGGTCGGTTGAAGAGCCGTCAGGAATCGCGCTGCTTCGTTCAAAGCGGCCGTTCTTATTGACCGGACCACAAGAACTTCGATGTGAAACCCGTCGCTGTCTGTTCCGGGTCATTTACCGGATTGCAGAGTGAAGTGATCGATGCCAATATCATGTTCGGCGGCGAGAAGCGGGCTTTTTCTTCCCTCCGCCGGTGTTCTTTCCTGCCAGCAACTCACGCCGTCGTTTGGCGGGAAGTTTGGCGAATGCAAGGACAACCACATTTTCCATCTCCAAGCGCGAAGCGAGTTCGACTCCGATATCCCAATCGATGATCAAAACCATGTAATCTGTTAACTTCCGCTTGGCAGACTTATTCAGCCAGTCTTGCGGCAAGACGTGGCACCGAGGAATGGATTTTCCCGAGTCGGTTCCTTTGCCATTGTGAAACAGCCATCGATACACGCCGGCAGGGTCGGGGCTGTAACGCCAGCGGTAAGGCCACAACCGAAGCATCCCCAGCGCCCGCATCCCTTCCGCACGCCGATCCCCGCGTTCCTCAAGCCAATCGGCGAAGACGAGCCGCGTTTGCCAGTCGTCGGGGTTGGCGTCCAGCGCCGACTGAAAGTCGTCTTCCGTCGTCACGTTGGACCTCCTACGCATCCTTTGCGCGCTTCTCCAACTCCAAACTACGCCACAGATACCAGCTTGCGACACTGCGATACGGTTCCCACGGGCGGGCGAGCTTCGTGAGTTTCGCTGCGTCCGGCATCTTCCGGAGCTTGAACTGCGTCTTCACCGCGACCCTAATACCGTAATCGCCGACCGGCCACACATCCGGTCTGCCAAGCCCGAACAGCAAAAACATATCCGCCGTCCAGGGGCCGATCCCTTTGATCGCGGTGAGTTGCTCGCGAATGGCAGCGTCGTCGAGTTCCGGGATGCTCGGCAGGAAGTCGGAGTTCGCCTTCACATGGTCGATCACTGCACGCAGGGTGCGTTGTTTTGGCCCGGAGATGCCACACTCCTTGAAATTCGCTTCGGTGAGTTTGGCCACTCGCGTCAATTCTACCGGCGGACCGCCGACTACCTCTGCGAGTCTGCCGAAAATGGATTGCGCCGCTTTCGTGGAGATCTGTTGCGAGATGATGCAACGTACCAGCAGCGTGAACGGATCGCCGCTATTCGGAGAGAGTTGGCACGGCCCGACGCGATCGATGATGTACTTCATCACCTGGCAGTTAGCCGATAAATGCCGGCGGACTTTTTTATAGAATGGTGTGGACATGCGGCCAGTATACCACGAGATTCGTAAGAAGCGAGCCGAACCTGATTCAGAGGAGCGATTCACCGCGGCTGCTTACTCCAGTCGGCTCAAGACAGCAGGTGAACCAAGCTCCCGGTTACCACTTGCCCCGGTGTGCGCCGCCATCGACATGGAGTACTTCGCCGGTCACTGTCTGGGCTTCCGTCAAATACAGCACTGCGTCGGCAATCTCCTGCACGGTCGAGACTCGGCCCATCGGCGACAGCGCTTTCAGCATCTCCTCCGGCGCGTTTTTGTGTAGAGCCGTGGCCACGACCCCAGGGGCGACCGCATTCACCCGGATACCGTCCCGCGCGTATTCCATTGCCAGTTGGTGAGTGATGGCGTTGAGCCCACCCTTGGTAATCATCGGAACCGCTGCACTCACGCCAGCGATGGGGTTATCAGCTAGCGAAGCGGTGATGGTCACAATGCTTCCACCAGTTTTTTGAGCAAGCATCTGCTTGACGACGAGTTGAGTGACGTGAAGGAATCCTTCCAGGTTGGTCGAGACAAGGGACCGAAAGTCTTCGGCCGTGTAATCGGTGAATCGCTTCGTGAAGAAAATCCCCGCGTTGTTGACGAGCGCCTGAATCGATCCGAACCGATCAATCACAGTCTTGATAATCTTTGCGGCGGTCTGCGGATCACCAATATCTCCATCGACCAAAACCAAGTTGTCTCTCGGCGAGAATGCCTCGCTCTTTGTGATGTGGCGTGAGGTCGCGACGACGTTATAACCTCGATCAAGAAACGTCTTTGCAATCCCGGCACCGATACCTTGCGACGCTCCTGTCACGATGACGGTTTTCGATCCGGTTGCCATGATGCTCCTCCTTCAATGTTCACGCGTTCTGAGACATGACCCGGTGAACGATATCCAGTCAGGCTTTCTTGTACCCAGTCAACCTTCAGTAACCCGATAAACATAACATCGAGAGTTACTTATCCGAGATAACCTCCTTACAGCATTCTTCTGGTTACAATCGATGGAATCTCGAAGACGACGGGAGTGAGACCGTGAGCCGAGCGGGCATTCTGGCGTGTGCGTTCCTTCTTCTTTCGTTCTCGCTCTGCGGCGCGAAGAACGAAACCGATAACACCGCCAAACCCAAGGAAGAGGTGCGCCGCGACACAACCCCGCCGCAGCTATCCCTGTACTTGCCGATTCCGCTGGATGTTCCTGGGGTGGAACGCCAATCAACCGGCGTCTTCATCCCCGAAAAGTACAAAGTGGGCAACACGATCGACCTGGTCGTGTTCCTCCGCGGCTACGACATCAAGCGACCGAAGACAGCGACCTCGGTCGAAGAATACTGGAACAGCCCACACCATCCCACCCTGAAAAGCTTCCTCTTCCGCGAGGAGGTGAACAAAAGCGGCAAGAATGTGATCCTGGTGGTGCCCGCGCTTGGTCCTTACTCTGAAATGGGCAAACTCAAGGACGCCGGGGAGATGCAGAAGTTTCTGGATCAGGTTGTCGATGGCTTGTGGAAAAACGGGCCTCACGCCGAACTCAAAAAGCGCCCCACCATCCGGCATCTGATCCTGGCGGCGCACTCCGGCGGTGGCGTACCGTTGCGTCGACTCGCACGCGAACTGGGCGATGACGCGACGTATAAGGACAAGCTGAAAGAGTGCTGGGGATTCGACTCGATCTATGGAGTGAAAGACAAGGACGCGGAATTCTGGTCGGACTGGGCGGCCAAGCACTCGGGCTGCAAGGTCACCATGTTCTACCTGTTCACGGACAAGGCCATCGGCAAGAATCCCAAACTGCCGGTTGGCCCGGATAATCCGCTCGACCACCGAGAACCAACAGGCACCACGTTCCCGGCTCAGGAACTCGAACGCCTCGCCAAAATGCAGAAGCTCGAGAACGTCCGGGTTGTGCGCGGAACAAAGGAAACCACCTTGCGGCACAACGATGTACCGCTGACGCACCTGGCCCAACTGCTCAAGTCAGCGGCCTATCTCGATGACCGATGAGGTGTTTTTCGGGTGGGCGACTCTCTCCGAGAGTCGCGGTCGCTCAAAGAGCGACCTTCGCCTTTCGCAGAATGGGCTGGCCGCCACACTGCGTGTGGCGATGGTCAGTTTCTGACGAAACTGACCGCGACTTTCGGAGAAAGTCGCCCACCCGAAATGACACCGACATTCTCGCCCACCCGAAATGACACCGACATTCTCCGATTGTCCGCCACCGGAAATACAAGTCACGAGCGCGTAAAAATCGAATCGCTCAACGTGCCGGTGCTGTCCGCGAACGACTTCTCTTCGATGCCCATCGCGCGCAAGACGCTCAAGTACATGTTGGACATGCGGCTATCGTCTTTCCGCCAGTAGATGCCGTGCTTCAGGCCCATCTTCGATCCGCCGGCCACGAGTGTCGGCAGGTTCTTCGGGTTGTGTGTCGTGCTCGCGCCGCTGCCGTAAAGCACGATGGTGTTGTCCAGCACCGAGCCGTCGCGGTCCTGGTACTTCGTCAGCCGGCCCAAGAAGTGCGCGAGCTGCTGACTGAGGAACAGGTCGTACTTGGCGAATGCCATTTGACCGGCCTTGTCGGTTGCGTGCGAGAGCCAGTGGTGTGTGTGGCCGAGTCCGAGTTTGATCGGGAACGTATCACTGATGCCCATGCCGTCCTCACGGTTAAGCATGAACACCACCGAGCGGGTAATGTCGGCATCGAATGCGAGCGCGATCAGATCGAACATCGTCTGGTAGTATTCGGCCGGTTCGCCCTCGTTGGTCGCGTCCAGCTTCAGATGCGAGTAGTCCTGCTTCTTCAACGGCACGTCGATCCACTTCTCCGCGGCGATGAGTCGCGATTCCACTTCGTTGAGCGACGTGAGGTACTGATCCATCCTCTCACGGTCGGATTTGCCGAGTTGTTTATCGAGCGACTTGGCACTGGCGGCGACGGCGTCCACCAATTTGATTTGCCGCCGGAGCTTGTCGCGTTCGGCTTTCAGCGATTCGCGGTCACCGCGGAAGAGGCGGTTGAAGATCCGCCGCGGGTTGTTCTCAGCCGGAATCGGCCGACCTTCGAGACTATATGAGATTGTGCCCGTGCGTGAGAGGAACCCGGTGCCGGCATCAATGGAAAGCACGAGCGATGGCTGCCGGCAATATTTCTTCGTGTGTACGGCGATAACCTGATCCAGACCCGCCGTGTTGTATGTGCCAGGCTTGGGATTGTGCAGGGGGGCACCGGTGAGCCACATATCCGAGCAGACGTGCGGATCGGCCTTGGGTCCGCTGGGGTGGTGCAGACCGCCCATGAAGCTCAGTTGCTTGCGGAACGGAGCCAGCGGTTCGGTCGATTTGCCGAAAACGAACTCGCCGTTCTTCTCGGCCGTCGGAAACCAGCTCCACTCGTCGATGCCGTGTTTCTTCTGCGGCAGGGACATGCCGTTTGCCGTGTACAGAGCGCAGAAGCGGCGGGGAATATCCGCAGTCACTTCGGCACCCATCGCGTCGAGTACCGGTAGTGCAAGCGAAGCGCCGCCCACCCCGAGAAGGAAGGCGCGGCGGTCGAGACGTGGAGCGTTTGGCATGAGAAAGCTCGTGGTCGCGGAATGGGTGGCGGGTCACTTTTCGAGGAACATCGGGCTGGTCACGACGTAGCGAATCAGATCCTGCATGCGGTATCCATTGGCCTTCAATCTTAATATGTCCTTGCGCAGGAATTCAAGCTCCCGGTACGTCAAGTTGCGGCCGGTGGCATAAATCGTCAGATGCTTCACCACGCTGAACGCGACCTGATCCATGTGGTCGGTCGACAGGTAATTCTGGAGCGCGGCGAAGTCCTTGACTTCGGTCTTGTCCGGCAGGGTCGAACTCGCGTCCACTTTGCCGGTTTTCATCCGCCCGCCGGCGTCGAACTCTTCCAGCGGTACGCCCCACGGATCGACTTTGGAATGGCACTGCATGCAACCCGGCTGGTTGCGGTGCCGTTCCAGTCGCTCGCGAAGCGTGAGGGTTTTTGTCTCTTCTTTCAGAGCGGGCACGTTCGGCGGCGGATCGTCCGGCGGTTCGGCCACGATTTTGCGAGCCAACCACGCTCCACGTTTCACGGGGTTCGACTCACGGCCGTCGGATAACCCAGCCAGAATAGCCGGCTGCGTCAGAAGGCCACCCAGGTCGCGGCGACCGTGGCGGATCGGCACGAACCGGAACCCGCTTTCGGTTTTATCCGCCAGACCGTAATAACTCGCGACCGCCTCGTTCGCCACGACGAAGTCCGAGACGATCAGGTTCCGCGCCGACAGGTTATTCCGAACGAGGTACTCGAAGAACTGCACGGGTTCTTTGCGGAGTTCCACTCGTGTGTCGCGTGTGAGCTTGGGGAATCGCTTTCGATCCGGTTCGAGGACGGAGAACTTGTCGAGCGTTAGCCACTGCGCGGTGAACTCGCTTGTGAAGCGTGCAAAACGCGGATCGGCGATCATGCGGGCGATTTCGGCGTCGAGTTGCTTGGGCAGTTCGCCATTCGCGGCCAGTTTGAGGGTTGTGGCGTCCGGCGGGCCGTTCCACAGAAAGTACGACAGCTTGGACGCCAGTTCGTAGTTGTCCAGCGGTTCGGCGTCCGGTGTTCGGCTGGTTTCGATCAAGAACAAGAATTGGGGTGAAGTGAGTATCACCTGAAGAGCATCCTTCACTGCGTCCTGATAGCGCGCTCCACTCTTCATGGCTTTCTCAAAGACGCTGACAAACGCGGTCTCTTCCTCGGCGGTAATCGGTCGGCGGAAGGCACGGGTCGCGAAATCGCGAATCACCTTGCGAGCGGCTTCGGGTGTTTGCTCGTCGATGGAGAAGATGTTCCGGTGTGTGGCGGGTGGCCAGGCGTCGTAGAACGGCCCTTCAAACTCCACGGACTGAATCAAGAGCCGCGGCATGTCGCGACCATCGGTGTACTCGCTCCGCACGCCGATCTCGCGGACGCCGGCGAGGTAGTTGACGTTGTCCTTCTCCACATCCGGGTCGGGGTAATTCTGAATCGCGCCCTCGAACGTGAAGCGCGTGATATTGGTGTCTGGGACCGGTTGCGGATCGCCAACGGGCGCGAGCGTGCTGCCGCAATCGCGACGGAACCCCATGTGGACGCCAAGTTGCGGGGAACGCTTCTCGAAGACGACAAATCGCTTCGTCAGTTCGTGATCCGCGCCCAGTGGCGTGAACGCGATTCGTTCCAGGGCTGGCCCCTTCACACCAATAGCGAGCGGACCGGCGGGTAGCCGCGCGACAAGGAACGCGGGCTGGGTGGGTGTTGCGATGAATTGACGTTCGCCCAGAGTGAGCGTGAGTTCGGCGGGCTTGGCCGCCTTGGCAGCGTAGATGTCAACTTGGTAGATACCCGCTTGCTTGATGGTCACAGTAGGCGACTTCAGGTCGCGGCAGATGATGCTCTCGTTTGTCTCGGCCGGTTTTGTTCCCGGATCGAGCAACAGGCCGTCGTCGTACTTGGCCGCCAGCACGGTGACGCGGAAGCGACCGCGCTGCGGGAGTTCCCGCAACGCGATTTTGAAATTGGCCCGCGGGCCGTAGGTGCTCTCCTGGCCGAAGATCTCGGAACTGGGAATGGCGGGCCGCAGGAGCAATCCCTGCGGGACCGTGCTGTATGCACGTCCCTTCGGGTATCCGTGGCTCCCGCGCATACAGGCAAACACGGCGTGATAGATGCTGTCGTAATCGCGCCAGCCGCGGACGGTATCGTTCCCCTGATACCCCTCGATGAAGCGGTACTTGGTCCGCATGATGAACGGTTCGTAAGCGAACGGCTTGTTCGGCTTGAGTTGCTCGACCGTGAAGTCGCGTTTGTCCAGAAGCAGGCTATCCGCGCCGAGGATAAGGTTGTCCGGGATCGGTTTGGTGTTGATCCCCGCGCCGAGGTTAACGCGGAAGTTCTGGATCACTGGCTTTGTTTTCGGATCGACGATGCAACGGGTGAGAGCCTGATCCGCGATGTCGAAGTACGATTCCAGCAGCAGCGGCGAGATTTGCAGCGTGTCTTGGTTGTTCACGAAGCCATCCCGCGAGACGGCATCGGGTGGCAATGCTTCGGAAACGTTATCTTCCAACAGAAGCAATTCGCGGAGTGTATTGCGGTACTGTGCAATGGTGAGTCTGCGCACGCTGCCATTCTTCGGCACTGGCCGCAGTCGAGCGGTCTTCAATCCCAATTCCATCCATTCAATGGCCCGCTTGCGTTCCTGGGCTGTTGGCTGCTTGGCGTCTTCCGGGGGCATCGCCCCGGATTGCATCTGCTTGAGAACATGCTCCCACAGTTTGAGCTGGCTGTCCTCCAACTTCGCATCAAGATGATCGACGCGGACTCCCGACGTCTGCTTGTCCGCGTGGTGGCAGCGCGCGCAGTACTTTTTGAGGACCGGCTTCACATCGCGGTCGAACGCGGCTTCGATTGCATCGGCGGCCCAACTCGGCTGCGACAAAAGCAACAGTGCGCAGAAAGCGAACGGAAGTTGGAGTGAAGTCATGAATACGCTCAGAGCGTCAGGCAAGATGCAGTTTGGCGGGAGGGTCAATTCTGAAGTTACCAGAGCGCGTACGAAATCGCAACAAGCAGTCCAAATCGTTTGCGAAGAGATACAGAAGAGGAACGAACCGCAGAGGCACAGAGCGAGCTAACCACAGAGAGGGTCCCCGCGCAGCGAGGACCCTCTCTGTGGTTTGTTCCCGCTTTTAAGTCTTGAAGGACTTCAGCAATTCCGCCACCGCCGCATCGGCGACGCATTTGCCGCGGCGCGTGAGCCGCACGGATAGCCCGTCGTCGCTGACGATGTTGTTGTCCACAAGCAAAGCCAGCGCTTGCGGAGCGAGTGCATCCAGTTCAAAGCCCGTTTGCTCGCGGAAGCGAACGCGGTCGATTCCTCCGCTACGCCGGAGTTGCGTGGCCATCGTCTCGAATGCCCGCGCCCGCGGCGCGAGTTCTTCGCGCTGAAAAGTGGGCGATTCGCCCGCCAATACTTTGCGAATGTAGAGCTGCGTATCGCGGACGTTCAGTTCGCGCACGCCGTTCACATACCGGGCCGCACCCACGCCGAAGCCGTAATAGGCTTCGTTCGCCCAGTAGCGTTCGTTGTGGCGGCAGTGGAAGCCTGGGCGGGCGAAGTTCGAGATTTCGTAATGCGCAAAGTCGGCCGCGGTGAGCCGATCCATCGCGTGTTCGTACATCGCCAGTTCGTCGTCTTCGGCAACGGGCACGAGCGTACCGCGATGCCGCTGCTTCCAGAGCGGCGTTCCCTTCTCGTAAGTCAGGCCGTAGGTCGAAATGTGCTGCGGTTGGAACGCGACCGCGGAGTCGAGATCGGCGGCCCAGTTTGCCAGCGTTGAACCCGGCGCGCCAAAGATCAAATCGAGCGACACGACGGGAATGTGCTTCCGCGCTGCTTCGATCGCGCGCGGGATGTGCTCTGGCGCGTGCCGGCGGTCGAGCGCTGCGAGGGAATGCACATCGAACGACTGCACACCGATACTCACGCGATTCACGCCGAACGCCGCCAGCACCGCGGCTTTTTCTTCTGTCAGCGAATCGGGGTTCGCCTCGATGGAAAACTCAGAGGACAGAGAACAGAGGACAGAGGTCAGAGAACAGGGGTCAGAGTTCTCTTGTCTGTCTTCCTCTGTCTTCTGATCTCTGTTCTCTGTCTTCTGTTCTCTGTCTTCTGCTCTCTGTCCTCTGTCCTCTGCCTTCTGCAGCGGTAGCCAGCGTGTCACGGCTTCCAACAATCGCCTCAGTTGGTCCGGTGCGAGATGTGTGGGAGTGCCACCGCCGATGAAGAGGCTTTCGACAGGCCGTGGAGTGTGGAGAGCGGAAAGTTCGGTCGTGAGAGCTTCAACATAGAGATCGATGAGATGATCGTGTCCGGCGCTGACCGCGAAGTCGCAGTAACCGCAGTGATGCGCGCAAAACGGAATGTGGATGTACGCGGTTCGCGGAGTGAGCCAGGGTGCGGCGAGTGTGTCGAGCGTCACAATTCGAGAGGGAGAAAGGTGATCGTCAAAGCGAGAAGATTTAATTGTGGAGTGAGAGGGGTCGGATAGGCAACCCCAACTCTGAAGTGGGAGGTTGGTTCGAGCAATAGAAGCAACCGGACTTTTCTTTCCTGTGTTTGCTGGAAAAATCATTCCGCACGAGATTCGACTGCGTACAATGCGGTGAGTTGCTGCCCGCCACAAGCCTCCCTTTGCCCTGCCTCAACCTGCCTGGCTGCACCCTGCAGCCAAAGTTGAGGACACTTCAATGCGTTGCTCTCTTGCGGCACTGCTGTTGGTGTGGTGCCCCTCCACAGCCCTGGTACAGGCCAGATCTTACCATCAACTGCACGTGACGTACGCCATCACGTATGACAACGATCTGGAGGTTCGGACAGACGTGGCACCACCCTCCGAGGTGAAAGCCAACGGTGGACCTCTGACAGCCAAGCAACTCCACGCTCTTCGTGACCGAGGCGAGCCAGGATATCGTGCGACTCTGTCCGACCTGTCCCTTGCCCAGTACGTCACGATTTATCTGGAAAAAGTGACTATTGACGCGAACGGCAAGGTCACCAGGCACGCATATCCACCCATCCACGGCATGGTCCATCACAATCGTCTAAGCACCAAGGCGCTGGTTATCTATCAACCGTATTTCGGCGCAGGTTATCCCCCGGCACCGTATCTGATCGGCAAGGGGAATCTGGGCACGGGTATTCCGCTCCCTAACGTCCGGCTGAAGAGAGTTCTCGTCCACTCGTACTACACTCCCGCCTTCCGTCGCTGAAGATTCGTCAACAGCAGATGTTCAAGCCACGGAATGCCGGGGCATTCTCCGTAATGCTGTGCCATGTCATTTGGAAGGAGACCCATGAAGACCGCGATTCTGGCGACGCTGGCTCTGGCATTCTGCTTTGGCGAAGGTGTTGGTGCGGAACCCAACGTTCGCCAAAGTGCCGTTGCCGTTCTCGACAAGCACGGCGACGTGCTCGCGACCGTCAAAATGACGGTGGTCCAGCGCACGCTGATGGACGGGAAGGAAGTCCACAAGATAGAACACGCGATTGAAATCACCGGAACGGTGATCGACAAAGAGGGGACCGTGGCGATTTCCGCTTCGGCGATGGATTTTCTTCCGGGCCTCGCCCCCTCGGCAGTGACACTGGAGGGAGTCAAGACAGAATTTGAGTCAAAGGACACGCAACTGGTATTCGCGGGCAACCGCAAAGTGGCCGCTCAATTCCTCGGCCGCGACGAAGCTCGCGACCTCGCGTTTCTCAAACCCACGAAAAACCTGGAGCAAGCTCCCCACATTTCCTTCAACCAGCCCCCGGACCTCCAGACTGCGGATTCTGTGATCGTCTTGTATCCTCTGACGCGATTGCTGCATCGTCGGCCGGCGGTGGCACTCTGTTCGATCGCTGCCATTGCCAAAGAGAAACAGAAGTTTGCCGTGATCGACAGGAGTGAACTCAGACTGTTGGGCTGTCCAGTTTTCAACGCGGCCGGGCAACCGGTCGGCATTGCCACAACGCTCCGCCAGCGCCAGGAACCTCACGTCTTTCTCAGCAACTTCGAGAACATGGAGCCGGACATCGTGGTCATGGATGTCACGGAGATCAAGAAGGCGTTGACAGGACTTGCAGATAAGGTCAAGCCACGAAAATAACATCGGGCGTACTGGAATGACAAACGCACTTTGAGCGTACCGACACCCGGAGAATGCACTGACCTGACAAAAGTGCCGCTCAGCAAGCGGCACCCACGGCTATTGGCTGCCGAGGAAACGGACTCCGACGTTCACCCGCTTTGCCGCGAGCTGGTAAGTCCGTGTCACTTCATTCGGGGCGGAGTCACAAATCCTTCGTCCATTCGGGCAGTGACAGCCCAGATACGCTACACTCACGACGATTGTAACCACCCAAGAGATTGCCGAGCCTGAACCAGCGCGGTGCCTGCCGTCTCTGTTGGGAGAGGCTGAGCGCGCAGATAAGAGTCTTGACGAGATAACAGGATACAGCGATCGTTTCTAATCCGGCTTGATCCTGTTATCCTGTCGAGACTCTTTCAGTCGTCGGAGTTTTCATGGCCGCAGAGATCGCCTTTCCGATTTCGCTTGTATTTCGCAAGGTGGGACCGGGTGCGGTATTGGCCGAACCGCTGTTCTTCGCCGAGTTCGCGCGGTTGGCCCCTAACCGCGCGCTGGCTGGCTCTGCTGCGCAACGGAACTTGCTGAACTTCATTCCGAAGCTCGATCCCGCCGAACTGATTCGCCGCCGTCGGGCAAAGACCGCGCGCGAACTGACCTTCACGCTCGATCTTTCCCCCACACGCCAGAACCAGGCTTGGCGCGACCCACTCACGCTCACTTTTCACGCCGTTGTATGGGAGCATGGTCTGGCCGATGCGCCGCCAGCCCCCGATACAGTCCCGTTCGGTCCTCTGCATGGAAAGCAAGGACACCACGTCGTTGCGCGCGTGACCGAACTCGGCATCGAGGTGATTGCCGACCCTGCCGATGACCTCCTGTCGCTTCTGCGCCGCGAAACAACCGCCGCTCTGCGTCGATTGAATCTCACCGTCAGCCTGAAGCCGCTCGCTTTCGTGCAAACCACGTCCCACTTTGCACTCGAACCGGTCGCAATCAAAGTTCGCATTCCGACTTTGAAAGACCGCGCCCTGCGTGCCGAAACGGATGAACACGAGGGGAAGCGAACGCTTCTCCAGCAGGTTGCAACCTTGTTGGGACGCGATCACGAGAAGACCTATGAAGCCGACGAAACGGTGAGCGAGCTGACTCGGGCGTTGACCGCCAATCCGCCGCAAAGTGTGTTGCTCATCGGGTCGAGCGGCGTGGGGAAGACCGCTGCCGTCCGCGAACTGGCGCGCCGGTGGCGTGCCGCAGAAAAGACGCTGATTTACCAGACCAGCGGCGCCCGGCTGGTCGCCGGTCAAACGGGTTTCGGCATGTGGCAGGAACGCTGCCAGGACCTCATCAAGGATGCCAAGAAGCGGAAAGCGGTAATTCACGTTGGCCCGCTGATCGAACTTCTCGAAGTGGGCAAGAGCGAACACAACACTTCCGGTATTGCGACGTTCCTTCGCCCGGCGATCGCACGCGGCGAGTTGCTGTGCATTGCCGAATGCACGCCGGAGCAACTCCCACTTGTGGAGAAGCAAGACCCACAATTGCTCGACGCGTTCCGCCACGTCCTCGTTGCAGAACCAGACGACGCGAAGGGGCGAGCCATTCTGGCGAACTTCGCGAAAGACAACGCACGCTGTGAACTCCCTCTCTCTGCACTCGCAGCCACGGACCGTCTGCACCGACGATACGCCACCTATTCCGCGTATCCCGGTCGACCGCTGCGGTTCCTCGAAAACCTCATTCGCGATGGCATTCGAGGCGAAGAGATCACCGAAACCGAAGTCTACGCCGGTTTCACGCGCGAGACGGGCCTTCCGCGTGCGATCATCGATCCGGCGGTGCCGCTCGACGCGGCGGAAACGCACGCGTGGTTTGCCGCTCGCGTGGTGGGGCAACCCGAAGCGGTGACGCTCATCACAGATTTGCTCGCAACGGTGAAAGCAGGTCTCACGCGCCCCAACCGCCCCATCGCGTCTTTGCTCTTCATCGGACCGACCGGCGTGGGCAAGACGGAAATGGCGAAGGCCGTTGCGGAGTTTCTGTTCGGCTCGAAAGACCGCCTGACGCGATTCGATATGAGCGAATACGCCGACCCCGTTTCGGTACGCCGGCTTGTTGGCGGTGCGTTTGGCTGCGAGGGTTTGCTCACGGCCAAGGTCCGCGAGCAGCCATTTAGCGTATTACTGCTCGATGAAGTGGAGAAAGCCGATAGCTCGTTCTTCGATCTGCTTCTGCAAGCGCTCGGCGAAGCACGACTGACCGATGCGGGTGGTCGGCTCGCGGATTTCCGCAACACGGTGGTCATCCTTACGTCGAACCTTGGTGCGGAGTCGTATCGGCGCGGGGCGTCGGGCTTTGTGAATAGCGGTGTGGGCAATGCCGAAGCACAAGAACACTTCGCCCGGGCGGTGGAACAGTTCCTTCGACCAGAGATGTTCAATCGCCTGGACCGGATCGTGCCATTCGCGCCGCTGGGAACGGATGTCATTCGCCGCATCGCGGATCGTGAATGGCAGAAAATCCTGCACCGCGATGGCGTTCGCTTCCGTGAACTGAAGCTGAACGCAGATACGGCGTTGCTGGACCATCTCGCGGCGATCGGCTTCGATCCGCGTTACGGCGCACGACCGCTCAAGCGGGCAATGGAGCGGGAACTGCTCGCCCCGCTTGCACGGCAAATGAATCGCCACCCAGCCGACACTCCGCTGACCGTGGAGGTGGGCATTGCGGGGAACGCGCCGGCCATCAGCGTGAAGCCGTTGCAGGGAGCACGATCAAAGGGAGCACGCGAACCGAACAGCGAATCCGGGAAGCTGGCGTCGCGCGTTCAGGAACTTCGCCGCTGGCATCAGTTGCTCGCGACGTCTTCAACCGTGCGCGAACTGAACAACGACGTGTACCAGCTCACTCAGCAGGAACGTGTGATTCTCAAGAAGCAGGCCGCAAAGAAGAAACTCACGGGAGACGATTACCAATTGCTGGCGCAACTTGGCCGACTGCGCGAACTGGCCAACGAGGTGATCCAACAACGGGCTTCCGCGTTCGCACTCGAAGATGAAGCCGTTATCGCGTTCCACGAAGCGGTCGAACTGCCTTCCGGGGAGTTGCAAGACCAGTTCGATGATGCGACTCGCGCCTGGGACAAGCTACTCCTGAAGTTGTACGCCCTGAACGCGCCGGCAGGTGATCGCGTCACGTTGGCGCTCTTCAGCGAACACCGCGGTCATCTGGCCGAGTTGGCGTCGGCGTATCGCACCATTGCGAGCGACAATGGACTGTCCGTGGAGATGGTACGCTACGATATCCCGAACGAAAACGACCCGTTTGTTCCTCCTCCGCCTCCACCACCTCCGCCTGCACGAGGGTCGGATTCGCCCACCACTGTGGGGCAGGCGCCGCCGGTTACCGTGTGGGTTCAGGATCGGCTCTTCATCACCGCGCCGGCCAAGCAACTCTTGAAACGCGTGGCGGTGATGGCAACGCAACCACACACATACACGGATGAAAGCACGGTTGGCGTGGCGCTGAGCATCAGCGGACCGGGATCGCATCTGCGATTCCGGGGCGAAAGCGGTTTGCATGAGATCCGGTCGAATGACCCAGGCAACGGCAGCAATCCCCATGTGTACACGAGTGTCAGTGGCGAATCGCTGGCGGAGTACCGACCGCCGGAGACGTGCGTCCGCCGCGGGTGGTATCACGATGTGTCCGACCGCCGCCGCTACGACCTCATTAGCCGTGAAATGAGCGATTTCGAACTCGGACGCGACTGGACCAACCTCGACGGCACGCTCGGCCGCTGGCTTGCGACAGCGCTTGCCATGAATGTGCGAGTGCGACTGTTAAAGATGATCGTGGAGTGATAGGCCCCCATGAACTTCCGCATCCCGATTTACATCTTCCAGCACAAGGAGGGGTACACGGCTCACCCGCTGTTCTCCACGTCCCCGCAGCGCACCGACGAGAATCTGAACCGGCTTCTCACCCGGCTCACACGCGACCTTGTGCAACTGTTGGAAACGCTCGGCCGCGAACAGCGGCACGATACGGTCGGCGCGTGGGCATTTTGCCCCCCGGTCACAACACATCGTCTTCCAGTGGACATCGAATTGCACCGCCGATTCGCACGCGTCAAGTATTTCTTCGTCGTGTTCGAGCACATGGGTCGGCGGCTGGCATTCGCCCCGTCGGTTCCGGACCTCTGGTTTGAAGTCGCACGTGGTGAACTACTCGAAGAGCGAGCGCAAGCGGTGTTGACCGAACACTGGCGTGCGATCGAACGCGACGCGGACGAAGAGGACACCGTGCGGCCGGAAGTCGGTTCGCTCGCGGGCAAGGCCTGGGTGGAAGTTCTCGAACTCAGCGCCAACATACCCGCCCTTGTGCCGACGAAACCGCCGGTGAATTTCCTGGCGCTCATGGGCGCTGAGACCAGCGACGGCGCGACCGAACTGCGCCGCATCGGGCGCTGTCTCGACTGGCTCTACCCGGACGAACTCGAACGCGCAGTGTTGCGCGAACAGGAAGTGAACGAACTGTCGCGATTGCTCGAACTCTCGGACCGCCGGCCCGTCCTGTTGTGCGGTCCCCGACTGGCCGGCAAGAGTGCCGTGATTCACGAATGTGTCTTTCGCCGCGTGGCCGAACGGAAAGCGGTGCACCGGCAGTGGTACAACACGTGGTTGATTTCGCCCCAGCGGCTCATTTCCGGCATGTCGTATGTCGGGCAGTGGGAGGGGCGACTGCTGGCGATTCTCAAGCACGCCCACAAGCGTGATCATGTTCTGTATTTCGACGATCTCATCGGCTTGTTCCTCGCCGGCATCACCAGCCAATCCACACTGAGCGCGGCGGTGGTACTGAAACCCTATCTCGAACGCCGCGACGTTCGCGTGCTGGGCGAGATTACGCCCGAAGGCTTGCGCGTATTGCAGGAACGCGACCGCGGATTCGCGGACCTGTTCCATATCATCCCGATCCGCCAACCGACCGACGCCGATACGCTCCGTATCCTCATCGATCAACAGCGGCGGCTGGAAGGAAGACATGCGATCACGTTCGGTCTCGATGTGCTGCCGGCGGTCATCGATCTGCAGCGTCGCTACGATCGCACGGCCGCGTTTCCGGGCAAGGCCGCGGCTGTGCTGACGCGGTTGGCGATCCGCGCCACGACGAAAACCGCCGACATTGCGTGTGAAGTTCTCGCGGGGGGCGCCGCCAGCAGCACAGACTTTCCAACTCGACCCGAGGTGAAGCGCGACGATGTCCTGAAGGATTTCGCCGCTCGCAGTGGACTGTCTCTGGCGTTTCTCGATCCGAAGGAACGGCTCGATCGCGACGCCGTGCGCGACCAACTCGCGACGCTGGTCATCGGGCAAACGCAAGCTGTCGAATCGCTCGCGGATGTGGTGAGCATTGCCAAGGCGCGGCTCAACGACCCCGATCGCCCACTGGCAGCGTTCCTGTTTCTCGGACCGACAGGGGTGGGCAAAACCGAGTGCGCCAAGGCCATCGCCCGGACTCTCTTTGGCGATACGGACCGGCTGCTGCGTTTCGATCTGAACGAATTCAACCAGCCCGGCGCAGCCGCGCGGCTTGTCGGGACATTCTCCCAGCCGGAAGGCTTGCTCACCAGTGCCATCCGGCGGCAGCCCTTCGCGGTGGTGCTGCTCGATGAGGTGGAGAAGGCCGACCCGGAGGTGTTCGACCTACTGCTGCAACTGCTCGGCGAGGGCCGGCTGACCGATTCACTCGGCCGCACCGCGGATTTCACCTCCGCCATTGTCATCATGACATCGAACCTCGGTGTGCGTGAAGCGGAAGGCAACCTCGGCTTCGTGCCGGAAGCGGACCGGTCGTTCGCGTACACGCGCGCGGCGGAAAAATTCTTCCGCCCGGAGTTCTTCAACCGGCTCGATCGCGTCATTCCGTTCCGCAAATTGGGCCGTGAAGAAATGGGCAGGATCGCGCGACGGCTGGTGAACGAAGTGCTCGCGCGCGAGGGCTTCAGCCAGCGAAAGTGCGTGCTGAATGTGGCCCCCGATGCGCTGGATCGCGTGATTCAAGCGGGTTACGACCCGGTACTCGGGGCGCGGGCCATGAAGCGTGCGGTGGAACGCGAACTCACGCAACCCGCCGCGGCCCGACTCGCCTCGCTCGACATCAACGAATTGACCATCGTCACGGTCCAGACTCACAATCAGGTGTTGTCGGTCGGCGTGCAAGCACCGGGCTGGGCCGCGAAGCTTCCTCTGGATGCGCGTGCGGCGTTGCCGGTGAAGGACCGCCTCGAATCGGCGTGGTCGGCGCTGGAGAAAATCGACGATGTGCTGAAGTCGCTACGTCCCACGAAGCCAGTGGTTGGAGGGAAGATTACGCCGGAACACGAACGCTACTTCGCGCTCAAAGAACTCGCCGACGCCATCGGCGACACCCTCACCGACTACGAAAACCGGCTCGAAGACCACAAGCATTCGTATCTGGAAGCAGCACAACCGAAAGCAATTGGCCGAAAATCGCGATACCGGACGGTGAAACCTCACAACTATTCCCGCCCTGATTACCTGGGAGGGCAACCCTTTCGTTCACTTGCGGCTGCGGAGAACATGGAAGAAGCACTGCGCGAACTCTTCGAGTCCGCCGAACCGATGCCGGACGATCAGGACTTGTTCGAGGTGGAAAATCGACTGGCGTTGTTGAACCTGATGGCGACCGCGCCTGTCGATCCACGGCCGGTGTATCTGTGCGTTCGCGGATTCCCGGATGGCGAACACTGCGACCCCGCGGCGGATCTCTGGCGGTACTATGCTCATGCGTGGTCGGCGGGACTCGGCCTGGAGACGGAAGCGATCACTGCGACGCCCCAGCCCGGTATCCATTGCGTTCTGCTGAAGGGGCAGCACGCTCGTTCACTGGCGCAGATGGAAGTGGGCACACACCTGTTCCTGCCCAAGCACGGCGGACCGGTACCACTGCGCGTGGACGTGGTCGATGAATGGCTCGGCCCGGTCGCGAACCCGTTCGCGTTCGGGCCAATCCTCCGCATCTATCCCGAAGGTCAGCCGGTTGCGGACGTGCGTACCGGTTTAGTTTCGCCACTGGCCGGAATATCCACGCGGCCACGCAGCGATTTCCTTGAGGTTTTCCGCACGTTCACGCTCGCCGCGCTACCGCGGTAGGCGAACCCCGCCCGCAAGGGCGGTAGGCGAACCCCGCCCGCAAGGGCGGTGGGTGATCCACCGCCCTTGCGAGGGGGTTGTTGAAACCTGAAATCCCATGCCCACTGTTCGCTATCACGCTCTGCTCTGTCGCGATGCTGCTGGCGGTTACTCTGCCGTCGCGCTCGATGCCGGCACCACCGGCTTTGGCGACTCCGCCAATGCCGCACGCGACGACCTGAAGGAATATCTACGCTGGGCGCACCGCAAGGATCTGGGGCTACCCACGCCGGACTTCACGGAGCCGGAATTGCGGTGGTTCACTGTCGTCGTCCGACCGGAATATCGCGGGAAGGATCGCTTCTATCCCTCGGACGCCGAGGTGCCGGTGCGCGTGCCGTGTGTGGTGGGCGTGCGTAAAAGCGGCCAGTTCACCGCCGACCTTCCGCTCCTCGGCATTCGCTTCGACTACGCAAACCGCATCGAATTGCAACGACTCGTCGAACGGTACGTTTTGCAGAAGCTCGAAGGCATGACGCCCGCGCAACTCGCGGCGTGCCTGCCACCGCCACACGCCGAGTTAATCGAACTGCCGGTACCGGTGCCCAAGGAACCGCCAAACCGACTGGGGACGATTTCTCCGCCGCCAACACTGGCCCAGGTGGCCGAAGCGGTCGGCGACCGGGCCGTGCGAAAGGGCTACGCGCGAGCGTGGGGGCGCGAAACGGAGCTCGCCGCACTCGTGCAGAAACTTCACCGCGAAAAAGCCAATTTGCTGCTCGTTGGCGAGAGCGGTGTGGGCAAAACCACACTGATGGTCGATGCAGTGAAGGAAGCCGAAAAAATCGCGCTCTCGGGAGAGGAACGCGGGGTCAAACACAAGCGGCGGTTCTGGCTCACCTCCGCGGGGCGCATCATCGCCGGAATGAAGTACCTGGGTCAGTGGGAAGAGCGTGTGGAAGCGGTGATTGCGGAACTGGGGGGACTCGGCGGGGTGTTGTGTGTCGAACGGTTGCTGGAACTGGTCCGCACCGGCGGACTTGGCCCCACGGATAGCGTCGCGGCGTTTCTGGTGCCGTATCTGGAGCGCGGGGAACTGCGGATGATCGCGGAAGCGACGCCGGCGGAACTCGATGCGTGCCGCAGGCTCATGCCCGGCCTGCCGGATCTGTTCCAGATCGTTCGCGTCGAGCCGTTTGAGCGAACCGCCGCGCTCGCGGTGATCGACAAGCAACTGGAAACTGCCGCCAGCGGGCCGGGAGTGGAAGTTGAGCGCGGGACGGGTGAGCGGATCGTGCGGCTCTTTCGCCGATTCATGCCCTACGCCGCGTTTCCTGGCCCCGCGTCGGCCTTCGCCCGGCAACTGGTGGATGCCCATGTACGGCAAGGAAAGAAGCCAGTGACGCCAACGGCGGTAGTCGATCAGTTCCGCCGCCAAACGGGATTGCCGGAACTGTTTCTCCGCGACGAAATCACTCTCGAGCGGGACGACGCGCTGAACTGGTTCCGCACGCGAGTAATCGATCAGCCCGAAGCGTGCGAGGCGGCCGCCAATGTTGTGATGACCGTGAAAGCCGGACTCAACGACCCCACGCGCCCGCCGGCCGTAATGCTCTTCTGTGGCCCAACGGGCGTGGGCAAGACACACACGGCGCAAGCACTGGCGACGTATTTTTTCGGCCACGGATCGGATGCACCGAGCGAGGAGAAGCCCGGCCAGCTTCCTCCTCACTCACCACTCGCCGCTCACCGCTTACCAGCCGCTGAGCGGCTCATCCGCCTGGATATGAGCGAATATGGTGGGTTTGATGCGGTATATCGGCTGCTCGGTCCGCCGCAGGGCGAGCCCGGACCGCTCGTGAAGCAAGTACGGCGGCAGCCGTTCAGTGTGTTGCTGCTGGATGAAATCGAAAAGGCCGCGACGGAAGTATTCGACACACTCATGGGAGTCTTTGATGAGGGCCGGCTGACGGATCAGTACGGGCGTGTCACCAACTTCCGTAGCACGATCATTGTGATGACGTCCAACCTCGGCGCGGGGATGTCGCGTGCCGTGGGTTTTGGCGGGGAGAATGCCGGACCGATGTATCAGGATGTGGCCATGAAGTTCTTCCGCCCGGAGTTCTTCAACCGCATGGATGCCATCGTCACATTCCGCCCGCTGTTGCCTGCATCAGTGAAAGCGATTGCACGCCGCGAACTTGATGCGATCGCTCGCCGTGAAGGTCTGGCGCGCAGTGGGGTGGCAGTGAAGTGGTCGGAAGCCCTGGTCGACCACCTGGCGGCGATCGGTTTTGATGCACGCTACGGCGCCAGACCGATGCAGCGTGCGATCGAACGCGAAGTCGTCGCTCCACTCGCGCGATGGTTACTGGCGAACACGGTGCGTGAAGGAATGACGATCGTCGCCGACTGGGAGGCACGGAGGGCAAGTTTTCGCGGCGTATTATCCTAACTTCATCGGGCGTAGGAATGACCCGGCCTGAGCTCACTCTTTAATCCACGTTCGCTGTAGTAAAAGTGCCATTTGCCAGCCGCGTGTTCCAGACAATAAGCCTCATTGGGTAAACCGCCGGACAGCGAATAAGTGTTCTTCGGAATGCCAGCTTTCGCCAACTTCTGAGCCAGTTCTGTTTTCGTAATTTGAATTCTCCCCGCCGTAAAAGTGATTCAACACCGCACACGCAATACCTCTCCCCAGTGAGGGAGAGGTCGATGCAAGACGTGTAGCGCCGTCGCGATGGATGAGGGGTCGGCTCTCACTTACACGAGAAGCAGAGAACGCGTTCCGGTACACCGATGCAACTGCCCGTTTCATGCACCCTGAAACCTCGCACTTCGTTCACACCGCCACCAGGCTGCCGTGAACGAGGTTGCCGTTGAGGGTCAGCACCGAGCCGTGCCACCGTGCGCTTTCGCTGCGTTGCTCCTCGCCCGCGCCGGCGGCGGGTACCGCCTGCCACGGCTCCGTCTTCAGGCTCTCTACCGCACTGGTGACATCGGCTGTTGAGATTGTCGCGGTGTTCTGCTCTTCCATTGCATCCATCGCCATTCCACTAATGATCCGCGGCCAGACCTTTTTGCACGTCTCCGGCGCGTCGAAGAGATCCACCGAGACGAGTTTGCCGCCCACGGCCACCGCCAAACCCGCCGCACCGTCGGCATAGGCCACGTTCGCGATGTGCCGGTCAATAGTCGGCTTGTGCGAGGTCATGGTATCGGCCATCGCCATCGTGTCGGACGTGGAGCCGAGCGAATTCATCTGTCGTTTAACTTCCCCCCAGACCGCACTCTGATCGGAACCGTGCCCACCACCAGACAGTGTGGAATCCGTCACGGACTTCTTCAGCACTTTGCGGAGTTTCGAGGAACTGTAGTACTCGGACGAGGCGAATTGCTTCGAGACATACCGCCAGCGACCCTGCTCCACGCAACTGACCGGCAGCACGGTTTTCGCTTTCGCGGCGATGAGCACGGACGTGTTCAGAACGCGATTTTGCTTCGCGCCGCGGAGTTCCTGACCCTCCACAAAGAGCACGAGCGTATCGCCTTTGTTGTCCACCGCCAGGTTTGGGACACTTCCACCCTCGCTCACTTCCTCGACAACCGCAGTGCCGTCGGCGAGTGCTTCCTCGGAGAGCCGGTAGTGGGGCGAAACCCGCGATTCGAGGTAGAGAGGGAAAACGGTGAGCTTGTCGTGTGTGATCGGTGAACCAACGCGGACAGAAGGGACGGCAACCATCGGCGACTCCGGGAAGGGTGTTGGGGTACCTGCCTCTGCCCCATGTAGACACATGATCCCGGAGTGGTGTTCATTCGGGTGGCCGACATTCTCCGAAAGTCGGAGGTCAGTTTCTGCGAAACTGACCTCCGACATTGCGGCAGGGAGACGCGGTCAGTTTCTGCGAAACTGACCTCCGACATTCGGAGAATGTCGGCCACCCGAAAAGACACCCGACATTCGGAGAATGTCGGCCACCCGAAAAGACTATCCAGATCACTTGCCTTCGATGCAGTACAGGTACTTTTCGCCTCGCAGGAACAACTGTTTACCGACCGCCACGGGCGAGGCGTCGATGGCGTCGTCGAGTTTGTTCACAGAGAGTACGTCCAGTGTGTCGCCAGATTTGAGGACAATTGTCGTTCCACCCCGGTCCACGAAATACACGCGACCGGCAGCGGTGATCGGCGACGCGTAGAAGCTCTTCGCTTGCGGCAGCCGTTCCTTATCGATCACCACCTTGCCGGTTTTGGCGTTGAGGACCGTGAGGATCGGATCGTTCATTTGGGTGAAGTAGAGCTGGTCACCGACGAGAACGGCCGACGGGACATATGGCGTGCCGGTCGCATAGCGCCAGTTCACTTCTCCGCGTTCGCCCAAATCGCCCTTGGAAGAGAGCGGAATCGACATGGCCGCCGCACCGCGGTAGCCACTAACACAAATAACGGAATCGCCGAATCGAATCGGCGAAGGAATTGGATTGACCGTCATGCCCGCACACTGCCACACGACTTCGCCATTGGTGAGGTCGTGGCTGCGGATGCGGGTGGTGCCATTCAACACCACCTGCATTTTACCACCGTGGTCAACGACGAGGGGCGTCGTCCACGTGGTCTTTTCGTCGCGTTTGGCCTCCCAGCGCGTCTTACCATTGGAAGTGTCCAAACAGATCAGGCGCGAATCGACCTCCTGATCGTAGTTCAAAAGAAGCGATTCGCCATACACAACCGGCGAGATTGCTTCGCCCCAACCCAGCCGGCTGTGAATCCGCCCGAGGTCGGTGCGGCTCCATTTCAGATTCCCGTCGAAGTCGTAGCAGTACGTACCAAACGAGCCGAACGACACGTAGAGAAACTTCCCGTCGGTCGTGGGTGAACCGGCGGCATAGGAGTGGGTCGGGTGCGTTCCTTCGTGCGGAACAGCCTCCGCCGCGACCTTTTCCCACAGCTTTTTGCCGCTCTGGCGATCGAAGCACAACACAACGAACTTGTAGAAATGCGTTGGCGGGTTCGTGTTCACCTTGAATTGCGGATCGGGCTTGGGAAGCTCATCCGCCTTCGCCTCACGGTCGGTTTTGATCGCCGTGAGGACAAACATGCGGTCGCCCCACACAATCGGCGTTGCGCTCCCGCGGCCGGGGAGTTCAGCCTTCCAGGCGATATTGGTCTTCGCGTCCCACTTCGTCGGCGGGTCGGCCTTCGGTGCGGAGCCATCCGCCTTCGGCCCACGCCACTGGTGCCAGTTATTCTCAGCACCAGGCGGGAAATCCGCCGCGGAGGCGTTGGCTGCGAATGCGAGCGGAAGCACGAGAAGGAAAAGACGAATCATGAAGACCTCGGGATATTCGCGAAGCAGTACACGAGCCGCGTTTTGGCGAACCCTGCCCGCAAGGGCAGCGGGTCAACCCACCCTTGCGGGCGGGGTTCGCCTTCACCCACCGCCCTCGCGGGCGGGGTTCGCCAAAGAGCGAGCCGCGTTCGCCTACTCACCAAGATACGCCACCGCTCGCCTCACGCACTCTTCCGGCGATAGCGCACCCGTGTCGAGCGTGAGGTGCGGTACACTCAGCGGCACGGCAGCGGCTTTCGCCTGCGTGTACAGTTCTGGGGTGCGATTCCCAGCCGGGTGCGTGCCCGCCGCGTGATCGGCCGCCAACCGCGTGCGGGCCACTTCATCCGCACACACGCACTCAATCACGCGAAACGGCACGCCCAACGACGCGGCCAGCGCAAGCGGAGCGGTGAGTTGACCCGGTTTGCTGAACGTTCGACCGTCGAGGATTACCGCCCGCCGTTGAGAGGCTTTCAACAGATAGGAGGCGGCGTTGTAAACCGCACTCATCGCAATTTCATCTTGCTCGGAAGAGTAATCGAGGACAGAACCCGGGAAGAGCGCGGATCGCACCACGTCCTTCGAAAGAGTCACGCCACCGATCGCTTCGGCAAGCCGGGCCGCGAGTGTACTTTTCCCCGTACCCGGCAGCCCGGTCAGCGCAATTAACACGGTTCCCTCACTTTACGGCAACAATCATTGGCGTCTTCTCGATATTGCCTGCCGCGTCTTCGGCCACGGCCTTCAACTCCGTGACGGGTTCGAGAGTGATGATCCACTCCGCGAAGTTCGCGGCGGTGGCTTTCGCGAGCTTGCCGTTGACCAGCACACGTTTCACCGTGCCATTGTCGGCCGTGCTTCCACGCACGACGAGCTTTCCATCAATCTTGGCGATGTGCGTGATGATCGTGGCTGGCGGCAGGTCGTCGATTAATTCTGGGAACGCGGGAAACGCGATGTCCTTCACCTCCGCCACGCGAGATTCATCTCCAGTGAGATACTTCTCTTCGCGGAACGCAGCGGGGTTCGCCTTGAACTCGCCGGACTTCACGCTGACCACCATCGCGTGCCGACCCGCGCCGAACCAGTCGTGGAAGTAGATCGGTACCCCCTTCTCTGTCTTGGGAGTCGGTCGCGGACCGCCACCGAGATTGGCAATCGCCCGCGCCTTGCTGCTGTCCGTCCAGTTCACGGTCTTCACGTTCCGCAGGTGCGTAACGGCGTTGCCAGTCGGATTGTCGTCGGAAATCTGAATGAGCGGCATTCCACCCGAGCGGCATCCGTCAAAAGTGAGCCCATCCACAACAAGCAGACCATATTGCACGCTCAGGTCGTCGTGTCCGCGGTTGAACGGCTCGGTGTGCGTCTGGCTGATGAGCACGTTCTTGTAGAAGTGGTTCTCGTAGTTCGGGTGATAGACGCCATATTGCACTTTGTGCAGCGTCAGGTTCTCGACGACAAGATTCGGTACCTGTGGCCGGAACCCGTAGTGAACGTCCCAAATCTTGAGGTTCTTCACCACAAACGGATGCTTCGAGTCCGGCCCCACGCGATTCACGCCTTCACCCAGATTCACACCGTAAAGGCCGTGGTTGCTATGCACTTCATTGTCTTCGAACCGCACAAACGGGAGCGTGCGCGGATCCATATCCTTGCGCGACCCATCCGGTTGGCGAATCGAGAACATCAGTTTCAGTGCGCTCGTGGGGGTGGCTTCATAGCGGAAGCCGTAGTTACCGCACTCGGCCGCAATGTTGCGCGTGAAGGCGTTGAGACTGCACGTCCACCAGAAGCCCGCCCCTTCGTTGCCATCGAACGGCAGCGCCTGCTTCGGGAGCCGCTTTCCACGCTTGGCACCGACTGCAAGGTTGCGGTCGAGCACGTTGTACGTCTCGGTGCCATCTTCGAGGAAGAAGCCGTGACCGATGCTCTTGTAGCCGACGTTATCGCGAACAACGAGGTAATCGGTGCCATGAATGGTGACCCAGCGGTTGTGGCTATCCCAGACTGAGCAACCAATCACGGAACTCCCGCGCATGGTATCGCGGCAGAGGTGGAAGTGGATCGCGTATTTGCCGAGTACGTCCCGTTTGCCGAGGTGCCGGAACTCCGCGAATGCCAGCGAACCGGCCGAATGCTTGTGGTACATCGTGTGTCCGCGAACACCGTCCGGAGCTGCTGACTCGACCACCACATTTCTTGAGAGATTCGCGACTTCGCCGCGATAGTCGCCTTCGCCCAGGTGCGACATGGTGAGCGGCTTGTCGAGCGTGATCTTCGTTCCGTCAATCGCGGTGATGATGCGTTCTTCGGTGGTCGATTCGGTTTTGGCATTTCCGTGCAGTTGTGTCCCGGTAACGATGATCCGGTCGCCGACCTTCCAGCCCGTCACGGGTTCCGCGAGTGTCACGGCGTTGTCGTCGATCTTCGCCGTTGTGCCGAGTTTCACCCAGGCGTGTGAAAGCGGCCGACCGTGAAAATCCATGCATCCGCCACAACAAACGATTGCCGGGCATGTCTCCTTGTTCATCCCCTCGACAAAGTGCAGACGGATGGTCGCGGTTTTGCCGATGGGCGTCTCCGGCGTACCAACCAGCAGAGCCGGTCGCACGGCGGAAGGCATTTCGGCTCCGTGATCGCAGTCGAAACCTTCTTCGCTATACGTGTTGCCCGCCTGGATCTTGATGAGCCCGACATTCAACACGGTGTCCTTGTCCGGCGAGAACTGAAGGGTGCCGGAAACGGTGATGCCGCGAATGACTGCATCGGACTTGTTGTCGTAGGTCACACTGTGCCCCTCGCGGATCAGCACACGGGCATCCGCACCGGGGACGATGTTGCCTTCCCAGGTCGTGGGTGTGGACCACGAGCCGCTTTTCGCGGATTTGATAACCGGTGGATCAGCAGCGAACGTGCCCGATGCCAGCAGCAAGAATGTTGCAAGAGAGGCGAGGAAGCGCACGGCAGGCTCCGTTGAGGTGGGGAAGCGAGTGTCGCGCCGAGTCAGAGGATGGGCGCAACAGGTGGGTTGGAAAAGAGTATAGCCGGGCGCGGAGAACTGCTCAACGAGATGTTTGACAGCGAGCGAACCCCGCCCGCAAGGGCGGCGGGTGACGAACCAGAAGCGACAGCCACGCCACCCACCGCCCTTGCGGGCGGGGTTCGCCACACAATGCGGACGGGGTTTGCCTGGCAACTCCTGGCTCAGCGGCGGAATGCCCGTGCGGGACGCAGAGCGTCCTTCGATTCGTATTCCCACACGACGTCGCCGGCAGTGTCGATCTCGTACACCTTGCCGTTGGGCGGCTGATTGATGAGTGCAACGATCGTGTTGCCGTTGGGTAACCGCTGACAGGATGTGGGGTTGTTCGCGTTATATTTCCAGAGTTCCTTGCCGGTCTTCAGATCGTACTCAACAACGCGGTTGAACTCGCAGACCATGATCTTCTCGTCGCCCGTCACGTCGATCGTTTGGTATTGCTGAATCCGACCCAGCGCCAGCGGCTTGCCCACCTCTTTCGCTTCCCACACCTTGTTCTCGCCTTTCTCAATTTCCTTGGCGTGGAGGCGGAAGCAGTTCCCCCCCTGGAACGTGTTGGTGACGAAGATGACATCACCACCGGGCAATCGTGTGCCGCTCATGATGTCGTACTGCGGTCGGTTGAACCCCCACTTCTGTTTCATGTCCTTGTCGTACTCCACAACCTGATTGCGGCACACCACCACCATGCCGCCTTCCGGAAGGAGACTGATGCTTAGCGGTTGCGTGATGTGGGTGGTCTTCACAATCTTGCCGGTGGAGTCGCGCTCGGTGAGGCGGTTGCCGTTTTGCTCGGCGATCAGGTAGTTGCCGTTGGAAAGTTTCTTTACGTCGGACGGGTAGTTCAGCATGTTCACGCCCGCGCCGCCGATCTTTACCTTCTCCTTCAGATCGGGGCCGAGCGTCACGACACGATACATGCCGTAGCCGCGATAGTCATACTCGATGATGTCGGTGTAACCAGTAACGCGCGGTTTGAAATCGAACTTCGCCAGATCGAGCATCTCGCCTTTCTTTTTCCACCAACCCGCCCAGGCATCCTTGGCTTTGTTCAGCGCATCCTCCGACTTACCGAACCGCACCTCGGGCTTTTCACCGCCTGGCAGTTGCAGAAGGAACTCTTCAAGCTGCCAGATGCGGCCGCGCGGGAGTTGCGGAATCATGTCGATCAGGTCCGGGACGAATTCCTTTTCGCGCGTGGTCATGAGCATGGCCCACAGCCCGCGGAACTTCGCATCGGTGTCGGTCTCTTTCCGCACCGCAGCCTTGACCAGCGGGAATGCCTCTTTGATGCGGATGCGTTCGTTGGCGGGTCCACCTTCGATCAGCGCCACATACGCGGCCGATCGGCGGACGACGGATTTATCTTCCAGCGCTGCAACCAGGGCTGGTTCTGGTTTGCCGTTAGCCACGGCCAGCGTGATGAGTGCCTCGCGAATTTCCTCGCCCACCTCATCGTTATCAGCCATCGGGAGGAAGGCGATCAGTGTCGCGGCGGCATCCTTGTGTTTGAGCTTTACCAGCGCACGAACGGCAGCGGCGGCGACCTGCGAGTGCGGCACTTTTTCCATGCGCTTGAGTGCCTGTTGCGCACGATATGCAACTTCCGGGTCCGAGCTACGTTCGGCGGCCTTGAGAGGACCGATCGCCGCCGGGCCGAACCGCTCGATCTCCTCCGTTGCCTTCACGCGCTCATCGAAATCATCCACTCCGAACCGCTTGATGACCTCGGCAATCTTGTTCTGATCGACATCGGTGAGCGTGCGGGTTTTCAGATACTCGATCAGCGAGTTCGCATCGTCTGCTGTCAGTCCGGCCTCCTTGAGCGCGTCCTGATCGCTGAGTTGCGCGCCAGCCGTTTCATTGACAGGTACGACGCCCACGGGTGGACGCCGCATAATCGGCTGGGCACCGGCTTCCGGAAGCAGGAACAGCACAGCAAGCGGAAGAGCAAGCGCAAGCGGCATCCCGAATCGGCGCATGGCGAACTCCGCGGAGAATGGGCAAAGACGTTTCCCCTAATTTACGCACTTCTCCACGTCGTGGGAAAGGCTATTTCACTGACTTGACGCGAACGTTACCAATTGGCATACCCACGAATCACTCAACAGACAGGGCCCCGAGGGACCGACGGCATGGCAACACGCCGGCTAGTTACACACAGGCTCGGTGCCACCGCGATAATAGGGTGTGCGCTGGCCGTGGGTCCAGCGGGTTGCCTGTCGGCGCCGCCGATGGACAACCCTGCGATTATCCGCACGCGAGCCGAGTGCATCGAGAACCCGGTTTTGGTCTCGCCCGGTCAGCCCACCGCCGCGTCATACCGCGAGGTGTTCGAGAAATGCGTGGATGTTCTGGATGACTACTTCGACCTGATTACGCCCAATCCATATGAAGGTCGCATTACAACCAAACCGCGGATCGCGCCGGGGTATGAGCAGTTCTTGAAGGCTGGTAACCCGGATCCGCGGCAGCGGTTGCTCGCGACCTTCCAGAGCGTCCGCCAGATTGCGACGATTGAAATTCGCTCCGGCGAGCGAGGTGGCTACCTCGTGTATGTCGTGGTGGAACTCGAACTGGAAGACTTGCCGCGGCCAACACAGGCCATGATCGGCAACGCGGTGTTCCAGGAAATGCCCACGGTGGACCGGCAGTCGGAAGTAGTCAGTCTGCCAACAACCGGCACCCAAGGCTGGTACAGAATCGGCCGCGATTACGCATTTGAACAGGAGATTCTGCGGCGCATTCGGATGTGCCGATAGGTTCTGGAGTTCCAAGTTCCCGCATTCGAAACACGGGGATTATTCTTGAACATGGGAACTCTGGAACTTGGATGAGTGGTGTTATGGCGGAACGAACGCTACGTCTGCGGCTAGGGCTGTTTATGAGCGCATCGCTGATCGCGCTCGCGGGCCTCGTCGTACTCTTTGGCGGCGCTCCGGAACTGTTCTCCTCCGACGCCAAGTACACGATCCTCTTCCCCGAAGCGCCCGGAATTGGTCCCGGAACGCCAATTCGCAAATCCGGAGTCCGGATCGGGAAGGTACTCGCCGTCGAACTCGATCCGGTCACGAGCCAGGTTCGCGTTCAGATCGCGGTGGATCGCAAATACCTGCCGCGCAAGAGCGAAGACGCAAACATCACCCGCGGCCTGCTCAGCGGCGATACCGCCATCGACTTCCTGCCGAAGCTCGGTGAAGACGGCCAGCCACTTCCTCGCGCCGATGAATGGCCGCCGGGCAGCGAAATTCCCGGCGTCCCGCCGCTCACTCCGCGCAGCATTCTCAACCCGGCCGCTACAGCCCTGGCGAATGCACAGCAATCGCTCGACAAAATCACGCGCACCTTCGAGCAGTTCGAAAAGGTCGCTCCCAAGCTCGAACGCGCGGCGGGCGAGGCGGCCGAATTGTTCAAGGCCATTCACGATTTCCTTCCCCAGCTGCAAGAGACGAATAAACGCTTGCAGAACCTCATCGGCTTGGACCTCCCTCCTCCGAATCCCAATCAGGTGGTTCCGGTTGGGCTGGTAACCGCCGCGGCTCAACCGCCGCTCGGCGAGCCGAACCTCCGCGCGCTCATCCGCGACGCGCAGGAATCGCTGCGTTCCATTCGCCCCGCGGTGGATGACTTCCGCGCCACGATACGCCGGCTGGACCCCGATCTTACTGCTGCCGTCAAGGGCGCACGCCAGACGTTTGAAGGCGTCAACGATGTTCTCTCGCCGGACAATCGCAAACAGATCGCCGAACTTCTCAAAAACCTGAACATCGTCTCCGCAAACATCATCAAGATCGCGGCGTCGCTGACCAATGTGCTCGACCAGGCGGAGAAGACACTCAAGAACATTGATACGCAGGTCTCACAGGTTGGGCTGGTCGTGGGTGACGTGCGCGCGGTGACCAAACCACTCTCCGCCCGGTCGGAGAATCTGGTGAAGGCCGTGGCCGATTCCGCGGAAGAACTCAGCAAGTTGCTTGCGGAGATTCGCCTCGTGTTCGGTGCCTTCGCGAAGGAGAACGGCACGATTCAGAAGCTCATCACCGACCCAACGGTGTATCAGAATCTCGACAAAGCCGCTGCATCGCTGGCGAGCATTCTGGCACGTTCGGAGAAGATTACCCTCGATCTGGCAATCTTCGCCGACAAGGTCGCACGCCGGCCGGAGTTGATTGGTATCGGCGGTGCGCTTCACCCCAGTTCGGGCTTGAAGTACGCACCCGATGCGCCAAGCTACCGCCCGGACTGGCCGCCGGCGACCAGCGCTCGTCCCTTCCACGGCCCCAGTTGGCTTGCGGACCCTCAAACCGAACCGCCGCCCATCCAGGGCACCAAGCCGTAGAGACAGATTGGATTAACCACAGACAGAGACACGGAGACACAGAGAAAAGCAAAGGCAGAGAATTGGACAAGACAACAGGATGAGAATTCATCGTGTTGATCCTGTTATCCCGTCAAACACTCTTCTCTTCTTGTCTTCTCTGTGTCTCTGTGTCTCTGAAGGTAGTTCCCAAGCACTTTCCCGCTGCCGTTACGGCCGCTCTGGCGTACGATGTCGGACATCAATCCTCCACCGAGGTGGCCATGTCCGCCAGCGTACCCGCTAACGTTATCGAACAGCTCCGGAAGTACGACACACCCACCGTCTGCAACGTGCTGGAACTCTTCGAGTGCCAGCCGCGTAATACCGGCTACATGGATGGTCGCATCAAGGCCTCGTATCCGGCACTGCCGCCGATGGTCGGCTTTGCGACCACCGCGACCTTTCGCGCGGGTGCCCCACCCAAGGGCGGCGATACCTACATCGGTCTCGGTGGGCAGGTCGAATTGATTGCCTCCATGCCCGGGCCAAAGGTTGTTGTGTTCCAGGATCTCGACGATCCGCCGGTTGCCGCGACTTTTGGCGAGATCATGTGCACCACGTACAAGGCATTTGGCTGTGTCGGCCTCATCACAAGCGGAGCCGGTCGCGACCTGGATCAGGTGGAACCGCTCAAATTCCCATGCTTCACAAGCAGCACCATTCCATCACACGGTTACACGCAGATTGTGAATCTGGAGGTGCCGGTGCGTGTCGGTGGAGTGTGGGTGAATCCCGGCGATCTGTTGCACGGCGATCGTAACGGCGTAACAACGATTCCGGTGGAACTCGCGGCACTGACGGCCGAGGGGTGCGCGGGATTCATGGACGCCGAAGCAGTGGTTCTGGATTATCTTCGCAAGGGAAATGCCACCGCAGCGGGGTTTGTCGCGGCTCGGGATGAATGCAAGCGGCGAATGAACGAGCTGGGGAAGAAACTGAAGTCGCTGGCCGCCGACATCCGATGACACCGGAAGAGGGCGAGTGGCGTAAGCGGCGGAATTGACACTGACCCCCGCGCCCGATAGCATTCTCGTGGTCGCCGTCTATTGTGTAGGGTGTCTGGCCTCGTAGCCAAGTGGTAAGGCAGCGGTTTGCAAAAGCATTTCCGACAGTTTGAACCAATCTGCGTAACACGCAGCAAACGCTAGGATTCATGCAGTTTGCTGCGATTTCACCCAATCACTGCAATCATCGCACAAGATACCAAAATGAGAGGTCGCGGTAGTAAATACTACCGTGCGGTCAACGCGACTGTTGATCAACTAGAAGTTGAACCCCGCAGCGCTGAAGGTACGCAGCCGTCGAATCGAGTTCGGCAGGAGCGCGAGTAAGGTCATCGCAGTCCCCGGGCGGCACGAACAGAATCATCCCCTCACGCGCACGGGTGAGCAGCACACGATACGAGTTTCGGAGTAATCGCTGGGCAGATTCATCGCGGATGTTTCGCCAACGGCAACCGGCGAGCTGCCGATGGCGCCACGCGCCCGCGGTCCAGACGAAGTCGCCACCCCAACACAGACCGACAAAGTCCAGTTCCAACCCTTGACAAGTATACTCATTAGCGGGCACTTCGAGCGCGCTCGATGCTCGGATGTCGCCGAGGGGACGGAGGTACCAGTGCGCGATCTCGTTGCCATCTGAGGCGGCGAGGAACTGCCCTAAACCGTCCGCTCGGAGGCGCCGAGCCTCCGAGCTGGCGACCAATCCAAAGGTCCGCGTGCCGCGTGCATGGAGACGCAACCACGTTCGTGCCTCGTGAAGAGATCGCGTCAGCATGATGGGGTACGAGCCGAGCGATTTCGCGATCTCTGCGGCTTCCGACTGGGCACCTTCGAGCACACGAGCTACCCACTCGCTCATGTGCTGCGAGCGGTAGCTGCGCATGGGAACTAACAGTTGCAGTGCTCCGTCTTCGTGGACTGTCACGCCCGGAACCTCGCCGAGGGCGAGCCCGGCCGTTGAAGTCCCGCCTCGCAGCACATCAGGAGGCGCATGGATCTGCCACTTCGCTGCTTCAGCCGCGGGGAGTTGTCGCAGTGCCTCTCCCCAACCACGGACGCCCTGTTCACCCGTATTGATCTCCTGCCCTCCTCCGACAAGACAGACGCACGCGCACCAATCCGGGTGCCGACTCATGATTTCGAGCAGCAGTGACGGTTCGGACGCGTCACGTCCGAACCGGTCACGACCCTGCTGTGCGTCCCAGGCCCGCTGGGCTTCGTCAAACACGATCGCGTGTTCGTGGGGTGGTTGCGGCGCCGCCGCGGTCAGATTGTCGCGCAAAAAGTCTGTGATGTGTTGGATGCGGGTACGAACCTCTCGGCGAATTTCCTCTAAGCGGCGGCGGAACGCGCCGCCGCGCCCCCGCTGGTGTTCGTCCTGGGCAAGCGCCTCGCGAAGGACGGTGACGAGGGGCGTGTTGCCAGACAAGTAGACGATATCGCCGGCACCCGCACCGCCGGATGCCAAGGCGTCGTGAACGACCTTGAGCCCGGCAAGTGTTTTCCCCGAGCCGGGAACTCCGGTGAGGAACAAAAGCACGCGGCGCCGATGATTTCTTGCGGCAGCGATCAACTCGACCAGGCGGGCCGTGGCCTCGCCCAGGTTGGCCGCTTCGGCTCGGGCGATATCGCGGACGTCATGACCTGCGAAAATTGCCGTCGCCGCTTCGATGATGTTCGGGACCGGGGAATACGGGGCGGTGTCCCAGTGGGTGGCATTGAGCGGGGGGCTGGTCTCAACAGAAGATAACTGCGTCAACAACCCCGCGAGGCCCTGGCCGCCGACCAACTGCACCGGGGGCACCTGTTCAGGAGTGGGAATGTGTTGTGCCGGAAGGGTCGCGGCGTCCGGGCACCAAAGAACCGGCAACAAAGGACGATCACGACTGGCGGCATGGAAGTCGCGCAGGTCGAGCGCGTAGTCCTCGACCTGGCGCAGGTCAGGGGATAGGAAAGCCGTTGCCCCCAATTTCACTTCAAGAACGATGATCCAATCGCCGGTCAGGATCACGGCATCAATTCGCTTGCGAAGGCGGTACAGAGGAAATTCAAGAAGTACAGACCAAGTTCCCCCATTTGGTAAGCAAGACCTTAACTGAGCCTGCAACAGAGGTAACAGTGCGTCCCAGGCTTTCGTCTGCTGAGAGTACAAGGTGGCGAAGCCATCGCGTGTATAACCTCGCTCGAGTTCGCCAAGAAGGGCGGAGGGAGAGGCGTCGAGGAACGCGGGCAGGCTCATCCGGATGTAAGCAGGCATTTGGGTTAATCAACAGGAATCCGATTCAGAAGACAATATGTGTCCGCGCCCCTCCACCAGCCATCGGGCCATCCTTGGCCCGCGTTCGTCCGCTGCTCGGGGGGCGCGAGGGGCATCCCCCCATAACCCCCCGCTCGCTTGAACGCTCGCTCCCTTCGCAGCTCCACTGTGGTGACCGGCTCCGCTTCGGCCCCACTGGCGGCCAATTATACCACCCGCGGCCGGGCCGTTCGCTCGCTCAAAAACCCTCGCTCGCCGGCTTCGCTGCGCCGGCCCCGCGGCGGCTACGGCGGTGGCCGCTCCCGCGTGGAGATCATCCGCGACGGCCTTGTATTCCTTCAGCGCGTCTTCCCAGCCATCGCCGGGAATGGGGGTAAGTTTTCCATCAACCCGTTTCGCCCATTTGCCGAAGTAGTAAATGCGCCCCCGTGATCTTCTTGCCACGCCCCGCTGGCGTGCGGCGTGAGTGGAAAGTCGGGGTAGGGCTTCTTCGGTTTGTCTGGGCCTTTTCGGGACGAGCGCGAACCGGTAGATTGATCCATGCGTCACCTTCTCAACTAAATAGGGGTTGGTGATGCCGCTCGCTGTGGCTGCAAGCCGCGAGCAACTTGCACTACCGCCGAGGTAGTAAGAAAAGGGTAACGGTAGTAAAGCTTGGTAGTGACGAAAGACGAGACAGCGAGAAAAAGCCCAGGAATTGCAGCGAAAATGGCCTCGTAGCCAAGTGGTAAGGCAGCGGTTTGCAAAACCGTTATTCCCCGGTTCGAATCCGGGCGAGGCCTCTTAAAAGAAAACCCCAGGAATCACAGCGAAAGCTTATGATTCCTGGGGTTTTTCGTTTCTCAACTCATCGATTTCTTCACCGCTCTATTAGTGTCCACAAGTTCCGTAGAGTCCCAGAAAATCCTCATCCCGAGTGCAACCGATGGGAGGCTGCCCTCCCGCATGCCCGGCGGATCACGGATTGACAGGTGCTGAGGGGAACGTAATACCCCACGCGGCGCGTGGAGCGAACTATGAACCTGCTGCGGTCGCTACCGTTTCTCTTGTTGGCCGGTTGTCTGCCGCACCAGGCGCTTGACCCTCGGCCCGTTGAAGAGGTTGCGCTCAAGGTGACTGCCGAGCCGCCGTCGGGTTCCATTCCCCGTGAGAAGCGTTTCACCGTCAACGTGAGAGTGGAAAACATCTCCCAAATGCGCCAGAGCATCTCCGAATGGAACTGTAGCCGGGAGAAGAACTGGCAGACCGAAACCCCCGGATCAAAGTGCCCGTATTCGACTGTTGGAGAAACTTCGTCGAGACCGTCGCGCTCCAGCCGGGTGAGAGCCGCGAGGAGCGGGTCGAACTGGAGGCCCGATCCAACCAGCCCGAGGAAACGTTCCGCGTGGGGTTTACGTCGTCTGAAGGCAAGCAGGTCTACTGGAGCGAGCCGGTGGTGATCCGTCTGAGCCCGACGCCATAACCGGCAGCCCGTCCGCAGGCCCGTGAACCTGAGGTCATGAACCTCATCCACCCATCAAGTAATAGCAAGGCCGAACGCCTCGATCACTCGGAACGTGGGGAGTGGGGAGTTGTGTAGACAATGCTTGCGGTGGCGCGAAGTCCGGTCGGACTCGCGCGAGCAAACGAAGTCTCCGGCAAATTTGCCGGAGACTTCGCCCGCAACCATCATGGCGAGGCCAGTGATGCGGGTTCCGACTCAGTAGGACGGAATCACCTCCCCGTCGTCCCGCATGCCGAGCAGTTCGAATGTATACGGGTCGATCGCAACCGACAGACTCTGCACCCGCCCGTCCGCGAAGCAGAACTGGACCAGCCCAGGGTGCTGGCTGGCGAACGTGCGCCGGAGGTTCTGCGGCGGCGCCCCCTGGAGTGGGTAGTCGCGCCCGGCCCTTTGGCGCTAGCGGGTGGACGGAAGGGGCGTGGCAGGCCCCGCTGTTCGCCACAGGTCAATCATCGCTGCCAGCTCATGTCGGGTCAATGGGGCGTCGCGCCTATACTATCATATATTATCTTTATAGTTATAATCATAAGTTCTCGTGAAGATCGACGGACCAACCGAACTCGGGGTGATGGAATCGGTGGAGATGCGAGGCAGAAATCACTGCCACGCCTTGTGGATCGTCTCCGGCCGGGATGTCTGCGGGAAGGAAGGCAGGAGAATTGGCAGCTTCGGAGAGAGTGCCGTTCGCAGCGACCGATAGAACGTGAAGCGCATTTCCTTGCGGGAAGTTACCGGCGGCATCGGTCTGGTGATCGATCACATAGAGGTATTTCCCGCTCGGATCGAGCGCGAATTCAAATGCCGTGGTTTCGCGCGGGGCATTGGGGTTACCTGTCGGATTCTGCGGACCGCCCAGCACGAATTCCTGAATCTGTTGCGGGTGGAGCGGATCGGCGAGAGAAAAGACGCCAACGCTATTCGTACCGGTATCGACTGTGTAGAGGAACTTCCCATCCGCACTTACCGTCGTCCAGCATGGGCCAGCGCCTTGCGTCGCCACCGTATCAACGAGAGTCAGCTTGCCGTGACTGTCGAAGGTGAAGACGCCGACATCGCTGGCCCCTGTGAGTCCCGCGTAGATGATGTTCTGGGTCGGATTCAGCGAGAGCCCCAGTAGAAGCGGCGGCGTAACTGGATCACCGACTCCCCCCGAAGCCGGAATCAATTGCCCATCGCGACCGACCCGGAACGGCAGGATTTCGTTCGCTTCCGGCACGTTGTTGAGCGGCGGCGGGGTGAAGGTATCGACAAAAACCAGATCCGGCGTGGATGTGGTCAACACCTGGGAGGGTGACAGCCCGACTGGCAGGGTCGTTGTGTCTGCGAAGTTTTGCCTGAGCGAGCCATCGCGTCCGATGTTGAAAACAGTGATGCTCGGTGCGATGCTGCCGGTTTGACCCTGGACTTCATCCCCGCGATTCACGACATAAAGCCGGCCATCGAGAATGGCGAGGCTGACCGGCTCGGTGCCGCCCGAACTGACTGCGGTATTATTGATGAGTACGAGCGAGCCATCCTGAAGAACCCGAAATGCGGCAATGGTGTTGCTACCCTGATTGACGGCATAGAGAAAACGCCCATCGGAGCTGGCGATCACTTCCTTATCCGAATCATCGGGGCCCAGAAGTCCCCCTGGATTGGCAACACCCGTTCCGCCCGTCTTGAATGAACCAATTTCGGTGAGCTGACCATCAGCGTGCTGGGCGAAAGCTATGACGGCGTTCTGTCCGGGCGTGGAGTTGTCGGTTTCCGTGTAGACGAAGCTTGTCGCTTGCGGGAAGAACGAGCCAGCGGACATGAGCGCGCGGGACTCCAGAAGTTCAAGCTCCTGAAGTGGGGCCGGGCGCTTCGTGCGATGTAGGTGAGTCATCGGTACTCCTCGTGTCAGGTCCAACAAACGAAGATCGCGACGCGTCACCCTCGGCGCAAAAGCAGGCTTCCTGCCTCTGGACGACTTGACGCACCGCCAACTAGCGACTCCAATCGAGTTCGCGAGTCGCTGCCTCATTCATCGCTGGCGGCAACCAATCCTGACATGCAATCGAAAATAATTTCGGCTTCGAGATTGTTACGAGCGACAGATCGTATCGAGCGGGGCAGTCGCGCACGTGTAACAGAATTGATCGCGTTTTGGCTGGGCGAGTGGGCCAGACCAAATCGTGTTGAAGAGTATCCTGGGAACGCGGGCCTCTGGCCCGCTGCGGCCGGGACGGCCGCGTTCCCAGGATGCGTTTCCCTGGGAACGCGATTCAGTATCAGACATCTGTCGGCTTGACGGAAAACAACGCACTCAATCCTGAGCGTTGCGAGTTTGGTGGGTTGTTCTGTTCCTCATACAGGAGCCCGATGAGGCTGTTGCATTTAACGAGCCGCGTCGCAGGAGCAGATGAAAACCCGGCTGGCCCTGTTCTCATCTCTCGCAAGGGAGCGGTTGACGTTTCCCGCTCCCTTGTGGTCGCGGCTCGTTCAGAAACGTGACACTTCCAGCGGGTTCATGTATCAGTTTGCTGATTGCCGAAACTATTGCATCGCGTCTTCTTGCCCCTCCGTATCCACCATGGCTTTCAGGCATGCCGGACACACACCGTGGGTGAAACGGGCGCCGGTATGGGCTGCGACGTAATGTTCGACTTGGTGCCAATAGTTCCCGTCGTCCCGCACTTTCTTACACCACGCGCAGATCGGCAGAAGACCCTGGAGTTGCTTCACGTTTCTGAGTGATTCCTGAAGTTCGTATGTTCGCGCTTCCACCTTCCGTTCCAGTTCGTCGGCGTGACGCCGTAGTTGCTCCCGCATACGGGCGTGCTGGAAAGCGATTGCTAACTGTCTTGCGATCTCATCCGCGACTTCTCGGTGTTCTTCGCTGAAAGCGGAAGGCCGGGGGGCCGCTAGGATCAGCACTCCGAATCGTTCCCCGTTCGCCACCAAAGAACTCTCCAGACAACTGCGATAACCCAATCCGAAGAGCCGATCCTGCTCTGGACTTCGTTCCATGGCGGCCAGGTCATTGGCTCCAAGGGGTCTGTGCTCTGTCGAGAACGCCAAGGGATCAATCCCCGCAAGAGACGAAGGTCTGCCTTCGGAATCGTTCTTGGAGGGGAACACTTGCGCTGGCTCCCCATCAGAGCCGAACGTGAGAACGACAGCATCTTCCGCAGGAATGATGGGCTTCATCCGACGAAACGCCGACACGACCAGTTCGGGGATTGACTCGGACGCCAGAATGGCCCGGTCGATCTCGTGCAACGTTTCAAGGCGGTGGGCCGTTCGTCTCATGGAGTCGGCTCTGGCCTCAGCGGAAGCGAGGGCGCCTTGATAGATATTCGACACTCGCAAGAGTCGCTGACGAGTCAAGCCGGCCAGTACACCGCCGAGCAATATCGTCGTCACGAGGCTCGCGGTCGCAATGATCCAGGTGGCTCGGCGGACCGTTCGGCTTCGCGTTTCTCGGAGTATCTCCTCGGCCTGGATGAAGGTAGAGACTTGCTTCCGCATGGAGTCCATCCGTTGCTTGCCCTCACCCGTCGCGAAGGTCGCTTGGAAATCGCCTCCCACCCGACGCAGGTCAACGACCTTTCGGCAATAGTCGCGCCAAGCGGTTTGATCTTCGCGCAGAGTCTTGAGGCGAGCAACCTGGGCCGGGTTGTCGGATACGAGATCCAACAACTCGTCGAAGGCGGGATCGATGTGGCTCTCCTCCACATGGTATGGTTCGAGAAACACATCATCACCTGTGAGCAGGTAGCCCCGCTGCCCCGTCTCACCGTCCACAAGGAGTTTCAGAAGAGCATTGGCTCGGGAGATGACGCGGTCGGTATGATCGACCGCTTGAGCCGCAGAAAGCAGGTACAAGATCTGAGCGAGGAAGATCAGTGCGAGAACACCCAGGAGTGAGAGCGGCACCACAATGGTACGAGTGAGCCACCCGCGGAACGCCATCGGACTGAGACTTTCAGAAGTCATTCACTGTACCTTTCCGGGCGTCTCGGAAGAAGCTAGTACATGTGGCAGATCGAATCGACACAATCCGGCACTTCCGCACCCTTCGTCTGCTCTCACTCGGTTGCTAAACCACTTCCACGGATATTCCCCGCCAGTGCCGTTCTGCGAATTCGGACCGCAGGTAAATATGCTCCTGCCGCAAGGTCAATGAACTCTTCCGATTCGGAAAAGACTTCTATCCTCGTTTGCAGATCGTGACACTTCAGCGTCACCCGGAGTCACCGCCGATGGGAGTTTTAAGGCGCATGCTTCTCATTTCTCGGCTATCCTGAATAGCATACTCATCGATCCCAGAATGGGCGGTAAAGCATGGACTGCCCACACAAATCAGACGCCCCTTTGCGCGTACTGGTTGTAGATGACAGCATGGACACCGCAACGAGCACCGCCGAGTTGCTCGCTGCGCATGGCTTCATCGTGCAGGAAGCGACGAACGGCCACGAGGCCATTCAACTGACCCATACGGAGATGCCGGATGTGGTGCTGCTCGATCTGTCCATGCCGGTGATGGACGGCTTCGAAGTGGCGCAGCAAATACGCGCTCGCGTGCGACCTGGCGCAAAAGCTCCTGTCCTCATCGCGATAACCGGCCACGGCTATGAGGATGACCTTGCTCGGACCAGCGCAGCGGGCTTCCACCGGCACTTCACCAAACCGGTTGAACCGGCTCTTTTAGTTGATGTGCTGCGGCAACTCCGTTCGTCCCACTTCGAGTAAATCGCGCTGGGCGCGTTATCATCGAAACCGCAGAAAACACACATCCACCCGCTAAACGGGTGGAGTGTTGGGCGTGCCCACACAAACTTTAGGCTGCGGCGCGGGGCTGTTTGTCGTCCTGACTTTCCGCCAGAGTGCGGACCAGACGTTCCACAGCCGGGCGATAAGCCGGCTTGACCACTCGTGCCAGTGCGATGAGAAACTCCGCCCAGGCGTCGCCACGGCGTTTCCGCCGGGGCTTCGGCGTCCGCAGGCCGTGTTCCACCTCATACCGCTTACCAAGTTGAATCAGTTGCCGCAACCGCTGCCGACCGGGCGTCAGACCGTGCTCGCGTTCGTATTCTTTCCCCAACTCGGCCAGTTTGTGAACTCGCTCCGCCCCGCGCCGACCCGCAGCGGACCGGGCCGGATTGACTGCCACCGGAGCAGGAACCGCCTCCGTCGTTGGAACGCTTTCTTTCTGCGAAATATCCGCCGCTGGACTATCGTTTCCCGGTACTAATGATACCGGGAGTTCAAACTCGCTCATGAATCACCTCGCGAAATAAACTCTACCGGCGCAAACCGGCAATAGTTAGATCGCCAAACAACCAGTTCGATTCGCAAATACGATCACGTGTGCTCATTTACTGAACTGCCAAATGAGTACACGCCCTGGCGTGTGCTCATTTACTCAACTACCAAATGAGCACACGCCCTGGCGTGTGCTCATTTACTGAACTGACAGCCGGGGCGAAAAAGTGGCGTCCGGCTCGGTAACCGGTAGTCTGACAGGACGAGATTCCCGGAGGCTTGACTGTGACCGATTCACCGTGGGTTGTTGAAGTTTCGATGGAGACTTTTCAGGAAGTCGTCGTGGACGGGTCGAAGCAACGACCGGTCGTGATCGACTTCTGGGCGGAGTGGTGCGGCCCATGCCGTCGGCTCGCGCCATTGCTGGAAAAGCTCGCGGCCGAGAAAGCCGGCGAATTCCTGCTCGCGAAGGTAAACACCGACGAGAATCCCGACCTGGCGCAAGCGTTTCGCGTTGAAGGTATCCCCGCCGTGTTCGCCATTCGCGATGGCAAAATCGTGAATCACTTCACGGGCCTGTTGCCGGAACAGGAACTCCGCCAGTTTATCGGCAGCCTCGGACCGGCCACCCCGGCGGAACCAACACCACTCGACCATGCCACGGAACTGGAAGGTCGCGATCCGAAAGCCGCGGCAGAGGCGTATCGCGCGATGTTGGCGAGCGCGCCCAACGACCCGGCTGCACGAGTCGGTCTGGCACGCATCCTCCTCGCCACACCCGGCAACGAAGCGGAAGCCGCTCAACTCCTGGCGGGCGTCGAATTCGGAGACTTTGCGGAGGAAGCGAAACGCCTGAACACCATCTTCGAGCTTCGCGCCGTTCCGCATTCCGACACCGATCTCACCGCAGCGAAGCGTGCGACGACCGCAGAAGGAAAACTCACGCTGGCGAAGGTGCTGGCTGCACGCGGGGACTACACTTCCGCACTCGACACGCTGTTAGCGGCCGCGGAAGACGACCGGCAACTTGGCCGGACTATGGTGCGCGAAATGATGCTGAAGATCTTCGACGTGATCGGCGTGCAAAGCGAACAGGCCAGCGACTATCGGCGGCGGTTGCAGGGGTTGCTGTATTGATTGGTTGCCGGTGGGCCTTCGTCCACTCAGCGGATTCGTCCCACTACTTCCGCTTGTAGAAGGTGGCGGTCGGGGTCACCTTCACGGCTTCCCACGCCGGCGAGTTCTTGAACCAGTCATCGAATGGCGTACTGGTGCGCGTGAGCGCGAAATCGAACGGCCCATATTCCGCCGTCCACTTCTCGATGTGAGATGCCGGTTCACCCTCCGCCTTCCAGAAATCCGCCAGCCAGGGTCCGCCAAACACCTCGCACCGGTCATCCACAAACACCTTGTACCCCGGCGCGTGATAGATCACAAAACCGCCGTCGATGTACTGAGAGTTGAACAGCTTGTTTGGCTCACCCGGTTTGGGTTCGTGGGCTTTCAACGCATCGAGTACCTCCACCGGCCAGGTGTCGGGGTCGTGCTTCGCCCAACCGCTGCCGATCACCGGCACCGGTACCCGTGCCACCTCAAGTGTCACAGCAAGCAGCACCAGCGCGGCAGGCAGCCAGACACTCGCCCACCATGGTCGCGTCTCCGCGCTGCCGGGCTGATAGAGGTCCGGTCGGCGTGCAGCCATCCACAAGGCCCAGCGGGTGTGTCTCCACATCGCCGTGATGGCAACAACGGTCACCACTGCGAACAGCGACGCATGGCGGCACCGACTGAACGCGAGCACGAGCCACACCAGCGGAAGTAACCACGATACGCGAATCGCGCTCCGCTTCGTGCCATAAAGCACGAACAGATAGAGTGCTGCCAGCGCCAGAACTGGCCACGCGTCGAGTTTGGTAACATCCAACGGCCGATGCTCCACGATAATCTCGCGAAGTTCGGGCGCGTCCATAATGACGATCCACGTCTTGAGCATGTCCGTGCCGTATGGGTTCACGAGCGTACTCAGCGCGCAACCCACTGCGATGAGCGCAAGCATCCCGGCATCGCGCCAGGAAGTGACCGGCGAGGGGCGCTTGAGTTGCCAGAAGATGACCCACCCCGCGAATGCGATCCCAATCGTGCCGATTCCACCCAGTACGCCGCCGTGAATGTTCGTCCACACCACGCAGAGCGGGACAAGCCAGAAGAGCCGCTTCAATCGCGAGCGCGGCGCATCGGCTTCCGCCAGGAGAACGGCAACAACGGTCATGGCCGCGAGAGTAAAGAGATGCGGGCGGACGTGGAAATGCGCTCCGGCCGCCGTGAGTGTCAACGCGATGATTCCACCAACCAGAATCGGATGGAGTCCCGTGCGCAATAATCGGGCTGCCAACCACGCGAACACGGTCGCGATGATCGTTACTGCACCGAGAAGCTGGAGGTCAAATCCACCTGCGCGATGGGCCAGCGCCATGCCAACTTCGCCCAGCCACTGATACGGCACCCACCACCGCCCGGCAAACGTGAACGTGTAAGGGTCGGCGCGGATGAACCCCTCCTTGAGGATGAGTTCACCCGTTGTTGTGTGCCAGAATGTACCGGGATCTTTGAAGAACGCGGATCGGCCTGCGGCCAGTAACAAGAACCAGACGAGGAGGAACGCAATCGCCCCCGGCGCAAGCCAGCGCGGCAACTTCATGCGGACACCGGAGTCGAAAGAGACAAAACCGGCAGTGAACGCGGAGCATGAACACCGTGTGTTCGCCGCAAGTGCAACACATACAACGCCAGCACTGCGGGCGACACCCACAAGAACCAGAAGGATTCCGCCCGGCAGAGATTAAGCACCACACATCCGAGGTCAATCGCAACGAGACCGGCAATTGCAAATCGCGGCGAGCCGGGCGCCCAACTCGTGTTCGCTCCGCCAATCGTTTGCCACTCGATCAGCAACACGAACACCGCCGGCAGAAGCAGCATCATGTCGAAGGGCCACGCGCCATAAGGAGCGGTCACGAACGACACCAGAAGCACGAGTGGAAGCTCTCTGCTCCAGTTCCAGTCGTGTCGTTTCTTCCAGCGATACCACGCAAACCACGCCATACCCACAGCCACCGATACAAATTGCAAACGGAAGAATTCCGCGCCGAAAGCGAGCCGGAGGACACTACCAAACGTGGGTGAGATCCACTGCGCTGGCGGACGGTTGCCCATCGCGTCGGCATACTGCTGCCAAACGTGCGGGTTGAACGCCAGCGGCAGGAGAGCACACACCACACCCGTGACCGCCCCACCCACAAGCACCCGCCAACGACCGCGCGCGAGTGCATCGACCGCAAGCCCGATCCATAACAGATACGCAAGATGCGGCTTGATCGCCACTAGAACTGTTGCCGCCCCCGCCAGATATTGCCATCCGCGCCGTTCGCATTCGAGGAACCACACCGCGCCGAGCAAGAGGAATGGACTAATCTGCCCACTCGACAGGGCGAAGATCGTCGGCATGAACAGCAATGCCGCTCCCCAACCAAGCCAGCGCCGGGAACGATCGCCACCGAGCAACAGCCAGAGCCGATCAGCACAAAAGCCCGACACAACAAGGTTGACGAGCAACCACAGGAGCTGCGCTTCGCGTGCGGGGAGTAAACCGAGGGGAAGCACAACCGGCAGCGACCACGGCGGATTCCACATCATGATGGCGTCCTGCGTATCGCGCCCCGCAGCCTGCTGAAGCGGCAGCAGCAAGTTCCCATCAAAGGGGTTCTGCCCCGTCAGCGTAAGACGGGCGGCGGCCCAGTATTCGACAAAATCGTCTGGCGGCCAAATAGTGGGGTCGGCCAGCAATTGTCGAACTTGGCCGGTCAGCACAAAGCCGGCACAGCCCAACGCCACAATTGTGATGAGGGTACGCAGAGTCATGCTGGAGCTTAGAACGAAAACAACTCTTTGGAAGTGATCAAATGAGAACGGCCCTGCCAGGTTCTCATTTACCAAACTGTTCAAGTCGAGGAACAATTCCCTCCACCGATGCACGAAGCGTCTATGGCTTGACACGTGTGGCGTCGACAACGGTCATCGCCCCATACCCTTCCGCCCAGCGGGCCTGAATCTCCACCTGACCGACATACTCCTCCCGCCCCATCGTTGTCTTCCAGTCCTTCTTCACCTTTCCGTCAGAATCGACAAACACTTTCACGAGGTATTTCCCCGGGCGCAGAGCCGGCTTTCCTCGCGTCCAGGCTTTGGCACGCTCGGAGCCTGCTGGAGCCAGCAACGTGATTGTGTGCTGCCAGAGTTTCCCCTTCCCCCACACCACACGGTCGGATGTTGCGATTGGTGTCTTCTCCCACGCACCCGCCTGCCCATCCCAGGCATAGACTTCCACCATCAGAAGTTTGTCACCCCAAGCATCGGGCGTTTTGTCGAGTTTGAGCCAAATCTCAGTACCAAACTGCTTCGGGTTGGTGTCCTTCGCTGGTAGATCGTCGACCTTTGCGTACTTGCCGTTCTTGATCGCGGCGACATCCTCGATCCACCCGCGAATGGCCTTGTAGCCCTGATCGCCGACCACGATCTTGATTCCGCCGCCGTGCTTCACTTCGTTGAGCGGCTTCGTGAGCAGAAGACTCTTCTCCGGGTTGGCGAGGTCGATGAGCTTACTGGCCAACAGGTAATCCATTGTCGCTTCCGGACCGCCCTTCTTGAACCATGCCACGCGCTCGCCATGTTCCTTCACGAGCTTGTCGTTTTGCGGCGTCCCCTCGGTGTGGCAGTTCATGCAACGAAAGCGGAGCGACCAGATGTTCTTCTCGAACGAGTCCAGCACGCGATCCTTTCGCGTGTGCCGGACAACCTCATCCGGTTTGGTAGCCAGAGTGGGAAGTTTCTTGGGTTTGGGCGCATCGCGCAGAGTCGGGTCGGCCGCACACGCCTTGATCCACGCCGCGAATGCCTCGTACTCGGCCTTCTGTTTCTTCGCGGTAATCAGCCCCGCGCCTTTCGGGTCATTCGCTCCGCGATTGATGAGTGTAAGAATCTTCGATTTCTCGGGCTGGGCCAGGTCAATGAGTCCCTGTTCGCGCAGCGCCAGAAACGTCTCTTTAGCGGAGGGGAGAATGTAATTCTTCAGATCAACGGAGGCGAGATGACAGCGCACACAGCTCGATGGATCGGTCGATTTGAAAATCGGCAGAATGCGTTCCTCAAACACCTTCGCGGGATCGTCTGCCCCGCGGACCGCGGGGGCAAAACCAGTAAAGGCAAGGAGGCATGCAACTATGGCGGGCGGGCGCATGGGCTGGACCCTCGGAAGAGATACATCCAGAGTAGCTCGCGGTTCGAAGCGAGACCACGCCAGGGGCAGTATTTCGACGCACGCTCAACGAAGCAGCCCTGTCGGTTGCAGCCCCGCAAGGCGGAAGCTTCAACCGACAGGGCCGCGGACAGGTGCCCGAAGTTATTCCTTCTTCTTGCCCATCTTCCAGGTGGCCTCGGTCACGGTGTCCTTGTCGGTCTTGATATCGAGCCGGACGCCTTTCTTCCCACCCTTGCCGGTGGCGCGTTTTTCGAAGGCTTCGTACGTTGCTTCCTTCGCGTTTTCGCCCTTACCGTCGGTGACGGTGAACTTCGTCTTGTCCGTGATCTTGTAGGTCTTGGTGTCGTCGCCTTCTTTGACCTTGAGTTCCTTCGTCTCCTTGTCGTAGCTCACCACAGTCACTTCGACGGCAACGACGAGGCCAGCCATCAGGAACATGGCGCACAGAGCCAACAGCAGCTTACGCATCGCAGAATCTCCGATTGGGGATGTGACCGCTTTACCGTGCGAGCTCGGTTGCGGTCGTGTGGGACACCGGCGGAGGATGATGGTAAGCCATCGATCGCGAGGGACAAGCACCTCTCGCGCGATTCTCAGATTGCTCTCATTCGCTCGGCCTCGCAGCCCATGCGAATCTCTATCCTCCAACCACCCACATCCAACCCGCTGCCCGTTCCCCGGTTCCGCACCGGTTGAGGGAAGTTGCAATTCTCCCTTGGCACTCATCGCTCTTCGCCTGTTGTGCTCTGTTGAAACCGTGGTCGGTTGTCGGGGAGTTGAGTTCTATCGAAGCGATTTTCTCCAGGATCGCGACAACTCCTCAAGGTTACCCAAACAGAGTAAGCCTGTTGCCGGGCGTCCGCTGCCGTGGTATCTGTGAGTCCTGGTCATTAGTCATTGGTCATTGGTGAAACCAGATCGAAGGACCAATGACCAATGACCAATGACTAATGACTAATGTGCATCCGTGGAGTTCACCATGAAGCATCCCCTTCTCGCCGCGCTCGTCTTGTTCCTCACCGCGCCGATTTCGTTCGTACATGCCCAGCCGAACACACCCGCGGACCTCATCGTTCACAATGGCAAGGTGCTAACGGTGGACGCGAAATTCAGCACTGCCGAGGCGGTTGCGGTGCGCAATGGCAAGATCGTGGCGGTCGGAACGAATGCCGAGGTGCTGAAACTGAAGGGACCGAAGACTCGTGTCATCGACGCCGCCGGCCATACCGTGATGCCAGGACTTTACGATAGCCACACGCACCCCGTCGGTTCAGCGGTGAGTGAAGTGGGCGACCCCATTCCACTGTTGCGATCCATTCCCGAGGTGCTCGACTTTATCAAAAAGCGTACGGCCGAGACGCCCGAGGGCAAGTGGATCGTTATCCGCTATGCCTTCCCCACGCGACTCAAGGAGGCGCGATTCCCCACCAAAGCGGAACTCGACAGCGTCGCGCCCAAGCATCCGGTTCTCTACCACGCTGGCCCGGCCGGAATCGCGAACAGCAAGGCGCTGGAAATCTCCGGCGTGACCAAAGACACGCCCAACCCACCCGCGGGGCAAGTGGTGAAGGATGAGAAGACCGGCGAGCCGACCGGCATGCTCCGCAATGCGTACGGCGTACTCAAGGGCGTGCCCGGCGATGGTGGTGTCTCGCCAGAGAAGCGTCGAGCGGCGGTGTTGAAGCTCTTCCAGCTCTACAACCAGCAGGGCCTGACAAGCATCGCCGACCGGAACGCCGGGCGCGGCGATCTCGATCTCTATCTGGCGTTCCAAAAAGAGGACGTACTGACTCTGCGCATCAATGTCGCGCGGAGCTTCGGTACCAGCGGCAGTCGCGAAGAGATCGGCCGACGGCTCGACAACCTCGTGGGTAAGGACGGCCGCGGCGGGCCGACCGGCGTGGGCGATGAGTGGATTCGCATTGGCCCTATCAAGATCTTCCTCGATGGCGGCATGCTCAACGGCTCGGCATATATGCGAAAGCCGTGGCCACGCGGCGAAACCTATCAGATCACGCAGGATGATTATCGCGGCTTGCTCTTCATCGAGCCCGAGCAACTCAAGACGGTGGTGGAGGAGGCCGCGAAGCGGAAGTGGCAAGTCACTGCACATACAGCCGGCGAAGGCGCGATGGATGTGCTCCTCGATGCTTACGAATTCGTGGACAAGATCGCGCCGATCAAGGACAAGCGGTTCTGCATCACGCACGCCAACTTCCCGAGCCAGCTCAACCTGGAACGCTGCAAGCGACTCGGTGTATGTGCCGACGTTCAACCAGCCTGGCTTTACAAGGACGGCGCAACACTCCTGAAAGTACTCGGGCCGGAGCGGATGCGGTGGTTCCAGCCGTACAAATCGTGGCTGGAATACACCACCATTGGCGGCGGGAGCGATCACATGCTCCGCTTCGATCCACTCGACAGCACGAATCCGTGGAGCCCGTGGCTGGGAATCTGGATCACGCTCACACGCAAACTGGAAAATGGCAGCGTACTTCAGCCAGGCGAAGCGTTGACCCGCGAGCAAGCGATCCGCCTCTACACGATCAACAACGCCTACCTGCATCACGAAGAAAACGAGAAAGGCTCGCTGGAAGTGGGCAAACTCGGCGACCTGATCGTCGTCGACCGCGACATCATGACCTGCCCGGTCGATGAGATCAAGGACGTAAAGGTGCTGGCGACCGTGGTTGGCGGCAAGGTGGTGTACCGGTTGCCTAAATGAGAACACGCCCGGGCGTGTTCTCATTTGCGAGAAGAAGTGACAATGCACTGTCACTGCGCGTAGTACATCGGTGTGCTGAAATCGGCTCGACGCATCATCATAACGTGACCGTCGCAAAACTGTACGCCGAAGACACCATCGTGCCGGTTCTCCGGGTAGTGGTTGATCCAGTCGGCGTCATTGAGCGGCCAGGGGAGGCTGTTGTAGGAACAACCCGCCGCGCGGCAGTGCTCCCACAAATACATCACATTGGAAGTCCCGTTGCCGTTGGTGATGTCCACGAGCCGCGCGCCTGCCGGTCCGCCGGTCACGCTATTGAGCGCGTAGCCCAACTGAAGCGGTTGGCCGAAAGTTGGGCTGCCCTGCAGACTATCGAATCCCTTGGGGCAGCGATAAATCTTGGGGTTTCCTTCCAGATACGTCCAGAGAATCGTTTTGGTCGGGTCGTAATCCGGCAGCGGTGGATCCGCATAGCCGACGCGATCGTCGAACGGTGCCCAGTACGCACCATTTGCCTGCAGCGGAGGGAGGCGACCATCATTGTTGATCGCATAGTTCTGAGCCGCCAGGCCAAATTGCTTCATGTTGTTGGCGCATTGAGTTCGGGCCGCGGCCTCGCGCACTTTCTGCACCGCCGGCAGCAAAAGCGCGATGATGATGGCGATGATGGCGATGACAATCAGCAGTTCAATGAGCGAAATAGCCGATCGTTGAGTGGGAGAGGGCATCTCGATCTCCACCTGGTGATCGCGGCTTATCGCCGCGAAAAGCAGCACGGCACCGACTATTCTCCACAGTCACACCCAATTCGCACATCCGAATCGGTCGGATCCCTGAATCAACAGGAAGGTCCGCACAAACGCGCGTGGGTCGGCACGAGTCCGCAATCGAACGTCTACACCTTAACGCGCTGCCGTTCAAAACGTTTGTAACGAGATTCCAAAAGATGATGTGCTGTCCTCCCGCAAGGGTTTCCGCATCTTGAATTTGGGAGGGATTCGATGCCACTGAAACGCGTGATTTCCGGCGGACAGACCGGTGCCGACCGCGCGGCCCTCGCGGCGGCGAAAGCAGCCGGTATCCCCACGGGCGGTTGGATGCCCAAAGGCTTTCGCGCCTTGGACGGCGCGCGACCGGAATTCGCGGAACTGTATGGCGTGCAGGAACACATGAGCGACCGCTACCCGCCGCGAACAGCGCTCAATGTGAAAGACTCCGACGCCACGATCCGCTTTGCCACCGCGTGGGACTCAGCGGGTGAAGTGCTCACACTCAATATGTGCGAACGGTACAGCAAACCGCACCTGGATGTAACGCCGGGGGAAAAGGTCACACCAGCGGATGTGGCGGCGTGGATTCTCGCCAACGATATCCGCGTGCTGAACGTGGCCGGGAACACCGAACGGACGTCTCCTGGTATCGAAGCCTTCGTCACGGCGTTCCTCAGCGAAGTGTTTCGACTCCTGGCAAGTGACTCATCTTCTGACGAGAAAGTGTGACGCGGCCCCGCCGCAAGTCCGGTATCGCGGCATCAAACTTGCTTTTCAATGCTTGAGACCTTCGCCCCTAAACGTTTTGAGGGAGGGAGGATCATGGATCTGCTCCTGATTCTGCTCATAATCGTCGCCATCTTCGGACTGGGCGGTTGGGGTTACGGAACATACGGCACACGCGCTGTTCCGGCCCGGACGGAAGTAGTCGCCTCTCCGACATGGGTCAGCCCGGTGGGTATCATTGGGTTGATCGCGCTCATCGCTTTGATTGCGATGTTAGTGTCAGGGTGGCGACCGTTCGCGGTCGGACCGTAATCGCGTCAGGGTAACGAGGCTAACGAGCCTAACGAGCCGGCATAACGAGGCAAACGAGCCGGAAGCGTCAGCCAACGAGCCAACGAGCCGGAAGCGTCAGCGACGGGCCTTCTTTTGTTCGGGCCAACGAGCCGGAAGCGTCAGCGACGGGCCTCGGATTAACGAGAGCGACGGGCCTCTTTTTGCTGTGAGAAAGGTGTTGGAAGCGTTGCGTCGCTTACGCTTCCGGCTCGTTAGCCCGAACAAAAGAAGGCCCGTCGCTGACGCTTCCGGCTCGTTTTCTGACGCTTCCGGCATTTGCCCGTCGCTGACGCTTCCGGCTCGTTTGCTCGTTATGCCGGCTCGTTATCTTGCGGCTTTAGGAACCGAATGAACGCTTGCGCGGCAGGTGGGGGAGTTTCCCCGCGGCGAATCAGAATGCCCGAATGAATCGGGTCGATCGCACCCGGCAGTTTCCGCACGCCAACTTTCACACCTCGGGTCACGACCCCATTGGGCATGAGCGGAACGAGTGACACACCTAGGCCCGCCTCTACCATCTTCACCACGATCCCCGTCGTTGTCGCTTCCATATCTACCCGCGGGCTGAGCCCCAGTTTATAGAACGCGTTGAGTACGTGTTGGCGTCCGGTCGATCCACGTTCGAAGACGATGAGCGGAACATCCACCAAGTCAGCCAACGTCAGTCCGCGCTTTCGCAACAATGGATGATCTGGCGGGGCAATCAATCCCCAGTCGAGCGAGAATAAGTGGCGGTATTCCAGCGCCGTGCCGCCTTCGTAAGGCGCAGCCACACCAAACGCGAGATCCGGATCGCGCAGGAGAGCTTCTTCGATATCGCGCTCGGTGCGCGTGCTCAACCGCACCCGGATTGCCGGATATGCCCGATGGAATCGACGGATGGCATCGAGCATCGCGTAGAGCGTGAGATACTGTGTGGCGGTGATGTGCACTTCCTGCCGGCCAGACTGACCGAATGCGGCACCCAATCGCCGCGCGCTCTCCAGAAACGCGACCGCCTGCGGGAGGAATTGCTCACCCTGCGGCGTGAGCGGCGATCGTCGCCGCGGTCCCCGCTGCTTGTGGTAAAGCGGCACGCCGAGCATCTTTTCGAGCGCGATAAGCCGGTTGCGGAGCCCCTGCTCAGTGATGTGCAGCCCACCGGCCGCGGTACGCAGACTTCCTGCACGGGAAAGTTCCACAAGCGCGGCAACCTGATCGGTCGAGATCGACGGAAGGAGTTCGGCCATTGGAGGCTTTCAAAGCCAAAGCAGGGCTCAGTGTCGCTCTTGTTTCTACTTTAAAACAACACATCGTTGTTTACGATTCAATTTTATGAACATTCTGTTGTGATCACACCCGGATACAGTGCCACCGGATGGCAGGGCCACGCCCTGCCGAATTGAACAGGAGCGACGATGTTGCGATTCGTTCTATCCATCGTGGTTCTCGCCGCGGTCGGGGTACTCCTCGCCGCCCCCGTCCCCGCGGAAACACGCAAACCAGCGGCATTCCCCGCCGGGCACTACATTCTGACCGGTGCCGGCGAGCCCGCACAAGGCACAGACGTGTACGAGTTCACCAAGACATTCCGGCTCAAGCCCGGCCAGTACATCCTCAGTGGAGGAGAGAAACCGACCGACTCGATCGTGATCGACGACGATCTGGAGGTCCATCAGGGAGACAAGAAGCTCTTCATCGACGATGACCAAGTCGCCAGCACGGATCGACGAGGGAAGCGAGCCGCGAGTTACCAGGGGCAACCAATCGTGCTGGTCCTCGACCCCACCAAGAAGGTTCGCATCGTCGGGATCGATCATTTCGCAACTGAGGCCATCATCAGCGAACTGTGGCTGCATCGCTGGGATGGTGCACGCAAGAAACTCTCGGACCGAAGGCGCGAACAGTCTGCCCCATTGTTACCGAACACATTCTTCGACGAGTCGTTCGCGTTGGATGAAGGGTTCAAGATGCCGGAGAACGTGGCAACGGATGCGGCCATTGATGTGCCCGAGAAGCCCGCAACGCTGCTGCCGCGGTTCAAGTCACCGGCTCCGCCAGCACCGGTCCGGGCGGAAACGTCGCCCACGATCCCCGATACGAGCGAGTTCATCGAGACCGCTGTTGTCAATGGGTTGACCGAAGACGGCGTACCGCCGACACTCGCCACGGAACTGAGTCAGCGCGATGACTTCCTGCCCAAGTGCCCTCTCTGCCGGCCTTCCCAGGATGCTCTGCGGAGGTATGCCGAACTCAAGAAGGCGCCCACGCCGAAGGAGGGGCGAGGATTGTCCGAGGAGTTCGTGAAACGATTGCGATCCGACGACAACGATACGCGTCAGCCGGCACTGCGCGAACTGGTGAAACGCTACATCGAGCGCGAATACGCCCGGGTGGAATTGACCGCCGAGCAAAAAACGAGGCTGGCGTCCGAGCTCGAATCGCTGCGGAAAGATTCGATGCGCGGATTGCCGAAGGGGAAGAAGTTTTGCCCCTCCTGCGACGGCGTCTGCCGCGTGGGGTCAAAACTTCACTGAAAATGGATTGAGAGTGGCCGCTCGCTCTGCGAGTGGCCCACTCTTCATCAACTCGCCGAGCCTTCCGCCGGGGCGGGCAAAGAAGGAACCTCGCGTCCTTTCACTGCCTCGTGGATCATGACCAGTTCAACCACGTTATCCAACGTGAGGAGGCCGACCAGTTCGCCGTCGCGAATGACCGGCACCACCGGACAGTTCCCCTCCTTCAACCGCTGCACAACCGGCTCGAGCATTTCGCGCGGATCGGCCGTCTTGAAATCGGTTTCCATCACGTCACCGACACGTCCATGTGGTCCGGACTCGGACAGTGCTGCCAGCAACGCGTCACGCGACAGGATACCGATCACCTTGCCCCCCTCGACCACCGGGAAATCGTGTTGGAATCCATCCAGTACGTGACGAGTGGCAGCCGCAAATGTGTCGTCGGGGGAAAGCGTGGCGAACTCACGGATCATCGCTCGCGAGACCGGTACACCGGCTATTCCCGCACGGAACTGTACCGCCCCGGCCTCTGCATTCGCGCCAACCCAGACGAATAGCGCGATGATGAGCAGGATGGGGTTCCCCATTAGCCCCACCAGACCGAACAACACGGCCATGATCTGCCCCACTCCAGCCGCCACTCGTGTCGCCCGCACATAGTCCAGACGCATCGCCAGGAGTGCCCGCAACACCCGACCGCCATCCATCGGGAAGGCCGGGAGCAGGTTGAACAGTGCCAGAAAGACGTTCGCCACAAACAACTGACTGATGAGATTCCCGCCAAACGACGCGAGTTGTTCCGGCGAACCGAGAGGGATCTGCGCGAAGTAAATCACGGCAAACAGAATCCCCGCCAGCACCACATTCACCGCCGGGCCAGCCAGCGCGACGAGCAGTTCCTGCACCGGTTCTTCCGGAATACGCTCCAATCGAGCCACCCCACCGATGGGCAAAAGAGTAATATCGCGAGTCTTGATTCCATACTGCCGGGCAACAGTCGCGTGTCCCAGTTCGTGCAGAACCACCACAGCAAACAAACACAGGATGAAGACAACGCCATTCACAGCTTCCACGATGTTCTGATGCGGCAGGTAGGAGACGAAGCCCACCCAGAGCAACAGGAGCAGAAACGTGGCGTGCATGTACAAGTCAATGCCGGCAATTCGGCCAAGCTTCCAGGACCATCCCACGGGACTGCTCCTTATCTCTGGCAGTTCAGTAAATGAGAACCCGCCAGGGTGTTCTCATTTCGCGACGAACTGGGCAGAGGACACACTCGGATTCCTGTTTGGCAAGGTAGCAACAGTTGTGCCGAGTCGCTTTGCTGACGTGGTTGGCATTGAGTATGCAATCACTTCTTTCGCCACATCTCTGGAAGAGCGATGGTCATGGCCACAAAAACGACAAACGCAAAACGCTGGGTGCGCGAAGTGAAGACGGTCTCGACTTTCCCCCCTGCCGGGTTGTTTACAAAAGACGCTCAGACCATCGCCCGCGTCATGGCCAGCAAGAAAGTCAGCCCCAAAGGACCGGCCTCGGGTCTTCGCATGATCCAATTCTTCATCAATCGTGCCGGGAAGAACCTCCCCGCCGAGCGGAAAACCGAACTGGAAGAGGCGAAGCGACTGCTGCAAGCACGTCTCCGCAAGAATGGAGCGCGCACATGAAAGACCAGAACTCCGAGCGCGCGTTTTCATTTCTGCGATTGAACCAGCGGGACGCCAAACCGCGCGCCTGGGGCCTCACCGAGATTCGCGGACCATACTACACGCCGATGGGCACGCATTACCTGCAAGACGTTCTCGAAACGATGGGTACTTATATCGACGGGCTGAAGTTCGGCGGCGGATCGTTCGTTCTCTACCCGCGAAAGTCACTCCAGGAACTCATCGCTCTGTGTCATTCGCACCAGGTGTATGTCTCAACAGGAGGATTCATCGAAGCGGTATTGCCGCAGGGCTCTGAAGCCGTGCGTCGATACCTGCACGAATGCCGCGAACTCGGCTTCGACACTGTCGAAGTCTCCAGCGGATTTATCAGCGTTCCGCCGGACGATCTCGTGCGTCTGGTTGAGGAAGTCTTAAAGGTGGGACTCAAAGCCAAACCTGAAGTTGGCATTCAGTTCGGCGCGGGCGGCGCGAGTTCCGCTTCCGAACTCGAACGCCAGGGGCGGCGCGACCCCGGCCTGGCCATCGCGCAGGCCAAGCGTTACCTCGACGCGGGGGCACACCTGGTGATGATTGAGTCCGAGGGTATCACCGAAAGTGTGTCGGAATGGCACACTGAGGCCGTCGCGCGCATCGTATCGGAACTCGGTACCGAGCGAGTCATGTTCGAGGCCGCCGAACCGGCTGTCTTCACCTGGTACGTAAAGAACTATGGTGCGGACGTGAATCTCTTCATCGACCATAGTCAAATCGTGCAATTGGAATGCTTACGTTCCGGAGTGTGGGGAACGAACGACGTCTGGGGTCGGGTCTTCACGTACAAGTTGTGAGCGGTGCGCCGTTTGCTTGTGTTCAGACACGGCTCAGCCGGAGCGAAGTCAAGCATCGCCCCTTCGGTCGCCCATTCTTCCAAACTGTCCGGTCGAAGGAGCAAGTAATGGCTGATCTAACCGGGTTCCGCGTCGCGGTGTTGGCGACCAACGGGTTCGAGGAGTCAGAATTGACCGAACCGGTGAAAGCACTGCAGGACGCTGGCGCCGATGTCACCATCATCTCACTGAAAGAAGGTGACATTCAAGGCGTCCAGCACGACGAGAAGGGGAAGAAAGTTCGCGTCGATCGCCTGATTAGTGAAGTGAGCGCGGACGAATTCGACGCGGTTCAACTCCCTGGCGGCGCGCTCAACGCGGACACAATGCGTGCTGTTCCGGAAGTGCTGGCGTTCCTCCGCAATATGGAGCAGGCGAAGAAACCGATTGCCGCGATCTGCCATGCACCCTGGGAACTGATCTCGGCCGAGTTGGTTCGCGGCCGGACGTTGACGAGTTACCACACCATCCGGGACGACATCATCAACGCCGGTGGAATCTGGTTCGATCAGGAAGTGGTTGAGGACGGCAACTGGGTCACGAGCCGCCAACCCTCGGATATCCCGGCATTCAATGAAGCCATGCTCCGACTATTCGCGAACAGCCTGGCGCACGCGGGTGCACGGTGACCAATCTATTTGGAGGTTGTCATGGCTCGTCGTCCATCTGCCGACTCGCCTATCGGCTCGGCACTTCTCCATGAAGTTCGTTCGCTCTCGCATCCGCTTCGCACACCTGCGGATCTCGATCCGCTCATCAAACGAATCGGCGAAGCGCGTGTGGTACTGCTTGGCGAAGCGTCGCACGGAACGAGCGAGTTCTATACGTGGCGCGCTGCGCTCACCAAGCGCCTGATCGAAGAGAAGGGATTCAACTTCGTTGCCGTGGAGGGCGACTGGCCCGACTGTTACCGCGTCAATCGCTTCGTGAAGGGTTATCCCGGCTCCGCACCGACGGCGGAAATCGCTCTCTCCACCTTCCGCCGCTGGCCCACCTGGATGTGGGCGAACCGCGAAGTACAGGAACTGATCGGCTGGATGGAGTGGTTCAACCAGGGCCGGCCGGAAGACGACAAGATCGGCTTCTATGGACTGGATGTGTACAGTCTGTGGGATTCACTCCACGCGGTCATGCGATACTTGAAAGAACATGGTAACTCTGCCGCCCAGGCCGCGGCGCGCCGGGCGGTGCGGTGCTTCGAGCCATACGGCGAAGACGCGCAGGAATATGCCCGACACACCATGCTCGTACCGGAGGGCTGTAGCGAAGCGGTTGTGGCCATGCTTCGCGCGCTCCGGGCAAACGTCCCTTCCGCAGACAGCGATGGACGCGATGCGTTCTTCGTTGCCGAGCAGAATGCGCTGGTTGTGAAGAACGCCGAGGCGTATTACCGCGCGATGGTGCTCAGTAATGAGTCATCCTGGAACGTGCGCGACCGGCACATGGCCGAGACGCTCGAACGACTGCTCGCATTTACGGCGCCCGGAGCGCGTGCCGTGGTGTGGGAGCACAACACGCACATCGGCGATGCGCGTTTCACCGATATGGCCGAAAGTGGCGAAGTGAACATCGGCCAGCTCGCCCGCGAACGCTACGGCGAAAAAGACGCCGTGCTGGTCGGGTTCGGCACTCATCAGGGTACAGTGATCGCCGGGAACGAATGGGGCGCGCCGTGGGAGGAGATGCCAGTTCCTCCGGGGCGGTCGGGAAGCTGGGAAGATGCGATGCACCGAGCCTTCGCCGGCAATAACCGAATGATGATCTTCCCGAAATCGGTCTCGGGAGAAATGGCCGCGTGGCGCGGGCATCGGGCCATTGGCGTCGTGTATCGGCCACACTACGAGCAATACGGCAACTACGTCCCCACCGTGCTTCCGCAGCGCTACGACGCCTTTTTCTTCATCGATCAGACAAAGGCCGTTCACCCGCTGTTCCCGGCCCAAGTGGATTTCCAGCCCGAAGAAGAAGCACCCGAAACGTACCCCACGGGTGTGTGACTCGCAAGTTGTCCCAGGGTTTCGCTTACGCTTGACCCTGGGCTAACATCTCTTGCCCCTGCCGGGGCTGAAAACCACCCAAGGCAACACCTGGAAACTACTGTTGCGGTCGCGGCTCGTTAAGCAACGTGACACTTCCAGCGGGTTCATGTATCAGTTGAGGCGCGAAATTTGCGGCGTACTCACCCATGCCGCTTGCTGTGCCGGGGAAGTGAGAACAGGAGCCGCCGTGATCCGCAAACTCAAATCCGGCGAGTATCGGCTGTACTCGCGGAAGCTCAATCCGAAGACCGGGAAACGCCGCAACCTCGGTACCTTCCCCACACGAGCGGCTGCGGAACGGCACGAGCGAGCCATCCAGTTCTTCAAGCGTCAGCGTTGACCCGGAGGAGATGCACCGATGGCGACACGACAGGACACCAACAAGCCCCAGGAGCAAACGAAGCCCACCGCGGAACAAGGCAAACAGCCCGAGCAGCAAACCAAACCCGAGCAAACCAAGCCCGAGCAAACCAAGTCGGGAGATCAGAAGCGACCCGGCGAGACCGCAATGACGCCACATCGCGGTGGCGGGGCACTGAGCCGCCCCGGCGGATGGGAACCGTTCGCCCGGCTGCGCGATGAGTTCGACCGTTTCTTCGATCATGTCTCACGCGGCATGTTGGGGCTACCCAGCGCCCTCGGCGAGACCGGCTGGGGCATCGATATGAAAGAGGACGACGACAAACTGACGATTCGCGCGGAGGCACCGGGCTTCGAGTCATCGGACTTCGATATCCAGGTGCATGGCGACCATCTCGTTATGCGGGCAACGCACAAGAGTAAGGAGGAAGAAGAAGAAGGCTACCGCGGCTGGCGGCGTAACGAGTTCTACGAAGCGATTCGGCTGCCGAGCCATGTGGACGCCGAGAAGGTCAAGGCATCTTACCGCAACGGCGTGCTCACCGTCACCATCCCCAAGTCGGAAGGGAGCAAAGCCAGGCGAATCAAAGTCGAGGGGTGAAATCTCCTGACAGAATCCCTTGGCATGTCCGGCTGACTCAGCAGAAAACAGGACTAACCACAGAGACACAGAACACAGAGAAGGACAAAAGCAGAGAATTGGACAGGATAACAGGATCATCACGATCAAAATCCATCGCGTTGATCCTGTTATCCCGTCAAAAAACTCTTCTCTTCTTATCTCTGTGTCTTTTGTCTTCTCTCTGTCTCCGTGGTTCGTTCCTGCTTTGATCGGCGTTCCGCCACCGCTTCTAAGGTTGGTGGGACGGCAACTTGGCGGGTGGAATGAGATCCTCTCCGTTCGGCCGTTCTTTTCGCGGTGGCGGAGTGTAGCCCGCCTTCGGTTTCAGAACGCTTTCGGGCTTCTTGAGCCATGCCAACCATGCATCTTCCAGATCATCGATGGACTCGAAGCCGTAAACGACTTTGACCGCCTTGGTCCATGACTCCCGGGTATTATCTTGCATCCCCAGATGGATGAACGCGAGCAGTCGCCTCTGGCCATCTTCACCAGGAAGCTGGAACAGCCTCCCCAGGACTGGCAGATCCTTCAGGGCTGGTAATCCTTCCGGTATGGGCCGATTCGTTAGGAACCGCACGAGCGAGTGACCTTGCGCGTACAGGACGATCAGGTCCTTCGGATACTCGGTCATACGGAACAGAACCTTCAGTCGTATTCCGCGACCGGCATTGAGTAACTCGCGGACGCGGGCATCGTGGACCGCCAACTCCTCGTCAGACTCGGCCAGGAGTGCGATCCCCTCATCGGCCCATCGCGGCAGAGGCTTGCCGAAATGTGAGGCGAGGACGGTGTGCATGACCTCATGCGGCAGCGAGATCGTCAGGATTTGCATGAACTCGCCGCGCAGATGCATTTCGGCCGAAGCCAGAGCCGGCTCGCCCGCTTTGTCCTTCCCGAAAGTGAACGTGCTCATTCCGCCATTGGCGAGATCCTTCTTGACGTGAATGACGCAGGGTTCCGCCCATTTCGGAAGCTCCTGACCCAGCCACTTGAGCGCGAATGTGCGGCGGTGATACTCGGCCTCGGCAGCGACGACGCGAGCCATCACAGCCGTAGGCGCGTGAACCACGAAATTGGGCCCGCGGAACGAAGCTTCCGCCACGTTCTCCTGTTTCTCCATTGGTGGAACAATGAGTTCGTCCGCTGGCGGAGCCCCCGGCGGTTGAGTCGGTTGAGTCGGTCCACCCGCTACACCCGCAGGAGGAAGAGGAACCGCCGGTATGGGTGATTGCCCCTCACTCGACCAGCCGACACCGAGATACACCAGAACCACTGCCGCCGTCGCCGCCAGAGCGGATGCCTTGATCTTCGCCATGTTCCCCGCAACTCCTTTTGGAATGAATGCCGGAGCCATCGCTCCGCCATCGAGGAATTGAAACACACTCAAGACCGTCTTTCGTAACAGCCCCGGCGGCACCGCGTGTGTGGGTGTGCTGACACCAGCAATCAACGCCGCGGCGACCATCGGCACCACTCCGCGCCGTTCGAGTCGCGCTTGCAGGACCGCCCTGGCCCGATCCAGACGGCGACGGAGAGTGCGGACACTGCCGCCCAGCTCGGCCGCAGCTTGAGCGTAAGTCCGTCCGCGGACCAGACACAGTATCACCGGAGCGCGGAGCTGGGACGGAAGCTGGGACAATTCGTCGTCCAGCACGACAGCGAGATCCGTATGGTCGGGGCGATCCTCCGAGGAGGATTCGCTGCGGCCCACCTCTCGCTCGCGCTCGGTTCGTCGCTTTTCCGTGTCCCGCATCTGCCGGGCAATTCGTCCCGCGACACCGACCAGCCAACCGCCCACCGCTCCTGGCTCGCGAATCGAGCCAGACCGACAAGCGAGTGTGAGAAAGACCGCCTGGAATGCATCGTCAGCAAGGGCCGGGGCCAGCCGTCGACAAACGCGATAGACAAGAGGTCCGTGTCTGCGCACCAATTCAGTGAACGCAACTTGGTCGCGGGCCGCGGTGTATCGCTGCAAGAGGTCCGTATCGGTACTTCCCGCCTCGGCGGATGGACAGAGTTTGAGCAGAGGAAAGGGCATCCATGATCTCCGGAGCAAGCAGTTCCTTCACGAAAGTAGTGTGTCTGGGAAGTGCCGAGTGGCCAACTTTTTCTCACGCTGAGCTGATTCACGATATTGTGGGACAGGTCTCCCGGCCTGTCGGCAGGCGAAGCCTGCCCAAGAAATGCAGTCCTTCGGCCCATTTCACTTCTTCTCTGCGAGAAGTGGCTTGAGTGCTTCAGCGAACGCATCGGCCTGACGCATGAAGCCGAGATCGGTCGGGTGCGAACCATCGACCGTTCCTTCGCCATCGTCGCCGATCAGTTTGTCGCCCGTCAGATAAAAGAGGTTCTTGTCGCCAGCCGCAATGAGTGCGTCGAACGCCTTCTTGTAAGCGGCCCGGCTCTCCGCGTTCCGCTTCGCCAGCGCAGGAAGAACTGGAGCGTTCGCGTAGGTCCGATCTTCCACAAGCAGAATCGGCGTGGTCGGCTTGGCCTTCCGCAGCGCCTTCACGAATGGCTCCGTGCGCTCAGCCACCTGCGCCGCGGTCAGATTGGGGAGGCAATCGAGCACGAACACGGCCGCGTCGAGTTCACCCAGAAGTGCAGCAATGTCGAGATCGAGCGTGCCATTCCCCGAGAAGCCGAGGTTTATGACTGAGCAATCGAACTTCCGGCCGATAATCGCGGTGTGGACCATTCCCGGCCGCGAAGCACAACCGCCCTGCGTGATCGAGGTGCCGTAGAACACGATCGGTGATTTCCGGTTCGCGGGTCGGGCATCGGCCTTCTTGAGTGTGGTCCCCTTCGGCAAGCCAATCTCGACGGATGAGACGCCGTTATAGAGCGGCAAATAGAGGAGATACTCTTTCTCCTCCGGAGCCAGACCCGACGCGAGTTGCGCTGTCGTGGTTTCGCTTGTCGGTCGACCGTTGGCGACCCATTGCCATTTTCCGGCTGGCGTCTTCACGTACAGGTCAAGCCCACTCACACCGGTCGCGGGCATATGCGGCATCGCCAGGTTCTTGTTTGTCACCGTCCAGCGCGCGTGAATCGTGGTCGCATCGGTCACGAATCGCACGCATAAGCCCGTGGAGTGGCGGCTGAGATTCCACACTGGCGGTCGGGTGGTCTTCTCTGCCTTGGCAGGAAGCCGGTCGAAGGGAGCTTTTGTGTCGGTCCAGCCCTGCCCCTCAAGACCCAGCGGCCGAATGTCATACCAGTGGATGCCGGTTTGTTGATCGACCTTCGCCGTCGCGGGATCAACCGCCGGACCAACTGCGAGTAGAGCCGAAGGAAGAGCGAGTAACGTCAATGCAGCGTAACGGATCATGGTGTGTACCTTTCCGAGGAGGAGCGAAAGCCCGCTCATGCTATCCGCAATTCCAATGGCGAGCTATCATCTGCCTTTCGACCTTCGGCTGCGTCTATACTGGCAGAATGATCTTCTCGTGGTTGCGTGCTCGGCGGCGTCGGAAATTGTTAGCCGAGCCGTTCCTCATCCGCTGGAGTGCATTTCTCGACCGCAACGTCGGTCACTATGCCCTGTTGCCTCGCGAGCAACAGGCGCGTGTGAGAGACACCACGCGCATTCTGCTCGCCGAGAAACGCTGGCTCGGCCGCGGTGGGCTTTTCATTAACGAAGAGATGCGCGTCACCATTGCAGCCCAGGCAGCACTCCTACTGCTTGGCCACGATCACGATTATTTCGCCTACGTGCGCGATATCGTGGTCTTCCCAACCGAGTTTCGCACTCCGGTCGCGGGAGATGACTGGGAAGACGACGGGCTCTCGGACATCGCTTCGGCAGGCCAAGCGGTTGCGGATTGGGCGGTGTTGCTGGCGTGGGACGATGTGACACGCGAGGGGCGCGATCCGGCGTGTGGGTACAACGTGGTACTCCACGAGTTCGCGCACCAGCTCGACTTTGCGGAGGGGCTCTCGACCGGCGCACCGACGCTGGGGGATCGAGAGTTGGAAACGCGGTGGAAGTACGCAATGGCCGTGGCCTACGCCGACCACCGGCGAGCCGTGAAGGCGAACGAACTGAAATTGTTCTTCACGCCGCACGCGGCCGACAACGAGCGTGAGTTCTTCGCGGACCTGACGGAAGCCTTCTACTGCCGGCCATTCGGCTTGCGAACCATGCACCCCGAGCTGTATCAACTTCTCGCAGCCTACTACCACATCGACCCGGTCGCGTGGAAATGGGAGAAGGATCCGTTTCACCCACCGGAATGACACTCAGAATCGATGCGAGATGGGTGCTGTCGCTTCGTGTGATCGTCGGCCGCGCCAAAGCAGAATCGAATCGCAGTCTGAGTGTCGGTGGCGAGTCAGCTTGCAACTGACTCCATTTGCCACCGATTCTCATACAGGAACCCGATGTATCAGTTCAGTAATCCATTGTGCGGAATTCGTAAACCGCCAGCGCGAGGATGCCTACCGCAAAGGCCAGTGAGGTGAGCACCGACAGCTCGGGATAGAACTGCCCCTTCGCTTTTGCAATCTCCAGTTGCGGGATCGGCGTGGAGTAGTCCCGGGCCTTCATGGCGTCGAAGAAGATGCCGCTCATGTCGAGCGGTTTCGGCAGCACCCAGTAGCCCGCATCGAGCAAGAACGTGGACGCTGGCGTGAGTCCCTGCACCTCTACCGCAATGGTATGAAGGTGCGTCATGTTCACGGCCCAGCACAGAAGCCAGAACAGCAGCGTGCCGAACACAGCAACGACCGTGCTGCGCGTGCAGACCGCCAGGAACGCGCTAAACGCATAGAACACCGCGAAATTGATAATCAGGAGCGGAACCGCAAGCCAGTACGTTGAGTTCCACACTCCCGTACTGATTCCCATGCCGATCCACGTTCCGCCGACAAAAAGTGTCGCGTGCAACGCCACAAACAGCACAACGCCCAGATACTTCCCCACCAGGAGTGACCAGCGCGGGGCTGGCTTCGCCAGCAAGACCGTCACCGCGTGTGGTTCGAGGAAGGTCGGTAAGAACCCGGCCGTCCAGAGGAGCGCCAGCAATACGCCGACCGTGTCCGCCAGGATTCCGGCCAGCCACACCTGAAAGAAGCGAACCGCATCCTCACGAAACTTCGGAACGTTGAGTTCAAATAGCCCGAAACCGAGCGTCATCGTTCCGCCCGATTCGGGAATGCCCTGCTCTGCGGCACGGGGATCGTACCCCTTCGGCAACCGGTCAGGAATCTCGGCCGAGTGGCGTGGGCGTTCGCCTGGCGTATTGACGGTGATGCCCAGACAGAAGAGCGTGCAGAGGACAGTGAAGCCGAGCATCACCCAGAAGAGCTTGGATGCAAGCGATTGCCGGAAAGTATCACGCACCATCCAGCGAACGGTTCGAATTGCAGTTGGGAGGGCGTTCATGCCGCTTGTCCTTTCTCGTACAGCGACCGGAGCGCGGACTCAAGAGACCGCTTCTCGCCCGTCCGCGGATCGCGAAGCAAATTGGCGACAGTGCCCGTGTGAACGACTTTCCCACTCACCAGAATGGCAAGCGAATCGCACAACTGCTCAACTTCCGGCAAAACATGCGACACAAGCAAAACCGTCTTCCCGGCGGCTTTCATCTCCCGCACCACCTCTCGCATCAATTGTCGACCTCCGAGGTCCAACCCTTCGGTTGGCTCGTCGAGAATGAGCAAATCGGGATCGTTCAGTAGCGCTTGCGCCAGGCCCAGCCGCTGAACCATTCCCTTGCTAAAGCGAGCGATCGGCTCGCTCCGGCGGTCGGCCAGGCCAACACGCACGAGAAGTTGCTCCACCTTCGCACCAACTTGTTCGCCGGGAACGCCCGACAGCCCGCCGTAGAACGCCAGCAATTCGCCCGCGGAAAGATATCGCGGGAAGGCGTGGTTCTCGTGCATGTAGCCGATGCGGGCGAGCGTCCGTCGATCCGCGAGTGATGCGCCGAGCCGAGTGATCGTTCCCGCCGTGGGCCTCGCAAGCGAGAGCAGAAGCTTCACCAACGTCGTTTTTCCGGCACGGTTCGGTCCGAGCAGACCAAAGACGCCACCGGCGGGAACCTTCAGCGACACACTCCGCAGAGCGGGAATCCCCGCTCCCCGGCCAAGAAAGCCGGTTCGATATGTCTTGACGACCTGATCGAACACCACGGCATCAGCCACCGGCCAACCTCCGAATCACGGGTGCAAGTTAACAAGTGATTCCGTTCATTAACATAGCTCACGCCGCGTTCTCATTTACTCCACGCGGCCAAAAATGCGACAGCAAACAAAAAAGCCCACCCGTTTGTCGGGTGGGCGGGAGAACTTCGTTTCTGCTCACTGGACGAGGACCACCGCCACACCGCTCTGGAAGATCGTTTGCAGGCAACTCTTGAGGTTCTGAATACGCGTGGCGTAAGGTCCCGTAATGATCTGATTACTGGGGATAGTTGTCCCGTTACTGGCCGTCGCTGTGTTTCCAGCCGCGGCGATGTTCGCCAGGAACTGGAGGGCGGTCGATCGGAACGTCGCGTTGGGCGCGGCAACCGGGTCGAACAAGTCACCGAACGCGATCGGGTAAATCCGCGCCGGAGCATTTGGCAAGCTCAATCCACTGTTCGTCCCACTGGTGTTATTGCTCGCCATCTGTGTGGTGATCTGCTTGGCAACGTTTATGGCGGGAGTCATTGCTCCACTGCCACCGTTGCCGTCGTAGCCACCGTTATTGAAGTTCGAGTAATAGGTATCGTATCCCTTCTGATTGAGCGTGTAGGTGGAGTGGCAGTTAGGCACCCCGTCCGTTTCGAAGATGACGAGCTTTGATGCCCCTCGTCGACCCTTGATCGTGCCATATTCGGCGGGGAGTTGCGACGACGGACTGAGGATGTTGAACGCGATTGCCAGCCCGGTGTTCGGGTCGGTTCCACCGTTGGCGTTCGGTATCTGGTCCGGGTTCGCCAGGTTATTGAAGCTGCTGTCGTAGGGCCGGTATTCGGTCGTCGTATCGCCGGCGTTGATGACGCTCAGGAGCGATTGCGGGTAGAACAGGGCATTCTTCAATGCCGTGTAATTCTGCCCAATCGGCACACGCGGGTGCTGGTAGATTGTGGGCGGTGCGTTGGTATCGTAGGCGAACATCGTCATCCCGACATAGTCGTTCGGGTGATTGCTCTGGACGTCGCCGATGACCGAGTTCATACCGGCCTTGAGCTGCCAGCATTGGGCTTCGTTGCAGGTTCCCGGATCCCAGTTAACGTAACCACCAAACTGGTTGGCGTAACCGTTGCCGATGAAGTTCACCATGGACAGCGGACCGAACCAGAAGTGCAGCCGCGGGCGGAGCGGGCTGTCGTTGTATGCCATGTATGGCGTGATGCTGCCCGAGGTCGTGAAACTGTTGCTCGGACCTTTCCAGGGGTTGAGGTTATTCGAGTAAATGCTCAGCCCGAACGTCCCTCCGGGGTTGTCGGCAACGCCATACAGGTTTGCGCCCGAGGTCCAGTTGTTGCCGAGAACGTAGTCGATGTAGTTCTGCCAGAAGACCTTATCCAACTTTTGTTGGGCGGTACCCGTGGCCGTGTTCACATCGTCGGGGATCGACGAATAGTACAATACTCGACCCGCACGGAGGTTCGGCGGTAACACCTGCGGTCCGGATTTGATCCATTTCAAAACAGCAGCGTAGTTGACTGTGAAGCCGCCGGAGTTGAGGGTCATTCCGCTGCCGGAATTGAACAGCGAATTATCCATATCCGAAGTCGAGGAACCGCTGTTCACCGTCCAGGCACTACCGCTGCTATTGAAGAAGAAGTGGCGCCGCCAGTCGCACATCGGGTTGCCGCTGGTGTCAAAGCCCGGCCGGCTCGGATTGGGGCTGGTAAGATTCGCCGACGTACTGAAGCGTGGGTCGGGCGGCCAGATATAGAAGGTCTTCCCCCAGTACGTCGGCCCCATCGAGTAGCCGAGGAACTGATCCGCAGCTGCCACAGTGACGTTGGCCGCCCCACCTTGCGCGGTCTCGTAAGGCGCGGCCTCTGTCGGCGCGTTGTTCCCCTTCCAACTGCGATACTTCACAAGATCCAGGTCGTAGCCATATTTCTCCCACACCGGATCGCGGAATTTGTCCACAGTGGTGATTGTCGTGCTGCCACTGGTTCCTCCGCGAACATTGGAACCGCTGATGTTGTAGCCGAGCAATTCGATCGCCGTTGCTGCCCCTCGCGTCGAGGCCGCACTCGTTGCCCAGGTGGTATCGGTCTTGTTGAGTGAGCCGTCGGCCCGGCGCCAGCGGTCGCCAACGTAGGTCGCCTTGGCGCTGTCGGTCATGGAGGCGAATGTGTCGGGCGCCGGGAGGGGACCGGTCGGGTTTGCGCCCGTTGGGTCGGAGAAGGCGTTGTAACCAGTGTAATCGAACGTCGCCCCGATATAGTTGGTCGGGTCTCCGGCAGTCAGTTGCGGCGGGTTCCAGTTCTGGAACGCATTGAGCAGGTTCGACGTACTACTGAGTGGGTACGCTGCCGTCGCAGGTGTCGTGTAGTTCGTCTTATCGTAGTAAAAGTTCTGGACAATCGGCGGGCCGCCAGGCGTGGTGATGGTGTAGTTATTCCGCGAAATCGCCTCGTTGGAGCTATCTGTCTGGTTGGAGGTCGCGACCAGGTTACTCTGAACCAGGAGGTAGTGCCCCGCGACCGGCACGTTGGTGTCGGGGTTGAGCGAAACGCCGTTGTAGTTGAAGTTGCTGGCGAACTTCATCGAACCGGTCATGTCGAGAACGAACGCCACGTCACGCGGCTTGAATACCGCCGTCGCGACGGCGCTCATGGGCATGGTCGTCACCCCAAACGCCGACATGAAGTACGTTGGTTGGCTGACGCTCATCGTGACGCGGATTGCGGTCCACGATCCACTCGACGGGGTGGCCGACTGGCTTGTGGTCACGTCCGTCCAGGTGGATACACCGAACGTCTGCGTGCTGGTGTTGTAGAGATACTGTCCAACCTCGATCTTCTGAATCTGTGAGCTGGTGAAGTTCGTCGAGAGGAAATAATTACTGGTCGCCGTGGTCTTGGCGTTCGCCACGGCTTGCGTCAGGTTGCTATTCATCACTCCCGGATTGTTGTTGAGTGTTCGACAACCGGTTAGCGCGGACGCGTCGGCGGAGTTCTGGCATTGCGTGCGCGACACGGCCAACATGCCCAGGTCAACGGCCAATGCCACGAACGCGAACAAACTGATCACCGACACTGCCAACAGCGGAAGCAGAGATCCGCGGCGCAACGGACGGCGGTAGAGTCTGGCCATATTTACTTCTCCCCAATGTTTTCAAACCACCGATCTCGAAAACCTTCCGTTAACCCTCACTACACGCAATCGCAGTGACGTAAATCGGGACCGACGAGGGCATGAAGAGAAAACCAGGCAGAATTGGCTTGTAGTTGCCCTGAATGCTCACCCCCACCATGTTTGGGAAGGAAGTTGCATTCCACGCCACCTTGTTCGGGTCACTTTGATTGAACGGGTTGGGATACACCGGAGGGGAGGCTGTACTGCTCGTCATCGGTCGAATCACAGGCGGGCTGAGCGTCAACCCTGTGGGATCGACCGCGTAAGCCGCGACCTGAAAGCTTGTGATTTGCTTGTCTGCACCGCTCATCCGTTGAGTGGTGTAGGCCTGGATGCTCTGATAGACGTTATTGCTCGCGTCGGTATAGTTGGTCGAGTCGAAGTTGCTCGGCTTGTCCATGTTCACGACGCCGTATCGCGCACCATCCCGAGCCGCGTTGTTCGTGAGGTGGAGCGTGTACAGGAACCGGCAGTATTCAAACGCCCCAAACATGAGCAGGCAGAAAACCGCGAGCACGAGTGCTGTTTCGACGACTGTCATCCCGCGGCGGCGGTTGCTCTGGCGGATCAACATATCTGTTCTCCGATCTCACCACGTAGGAAGTTGGTCGTTGATGGTAAACGGATCATCCACCAACATCTGCCAGTAAACCGTGTACGTAATGGTTGACGGATTCACGATTCCCAGGTTGACCCAGCGCACGGGAGCCCAGTTAACCGTCACCGTTACCGAGAACAGTTCTCCCTTCTGACCGAGGTACGGGTCGGAGGGATACGTTCCCGAACTGGTGGGGGTGATAAACTGGAACGACACGTTCACGTCTGATTTCTGGAGTTGGGTCAGCCCGGCCGCCATCAAGTACTGGTAAACCGTGTCGTACACGTCCGGCGCACCCGAGTTCACCGTTACCTGTGTCGTGGAGCCGGAACTGTTGATCGTGAAGCCCTGAGCGGCAAGACGCGCCCCTTGCCGGGCACTCTCACTCACGATCTGCTGAACCTGGACCATCCGGCCAACTTCCCAGATTCCGATCATGAGCGGAACGAGAAGAAAAGCTGTTATGGCCGCGACTTCGACCGCGGCGACGCCTTTGCGCGCAGGTGAATGTCTGCGGAGCATTGATACACTCCTGCACTTGGGCAGAGGAATCGAGAAAGCGAGTCTTCAATCCGGACGGTCGGACGTGCAACCGTAGTGCGCCTTCGGTTCGTTGCAACAGATCGGAGTGAAAATGCAACGGATCGCGTTCACAACGGGCTGAGGCTAATTTTTCCTTGTTTTTCGAGCGAAATCGCAAGAAATGAGAAGCAATTCTGCTTTCGTCGATTCAGATTGGACGCGAAGAGCCAAGCAGAATCAGTTCGCCGTGAAACTCAATGTTCGGGCAGAACTGAAATGACTTCAGGCCACGGTACGGACCTCTGGAGCAGGCGAGACAAGGGAAGACACGGGTGGCTGCGGGAGGAGGACGCGAACGCGACTGCCAACTCCGACTTCGCTATCCACTCCCACCGATCCGCCCAACGCAACCGCTATTCTCGCTACAACCGCCAAACCCAGACCCACCCCGGGTACTCCCCGTTTCCGCGCCGATTCGCTTCGGAAGAACGGGCGAAATAAACGCGGAACATCTTCCGCCGCGATCCCACAGCCGCGATCCTCCACTTCCACCCAAACACCGTCTGGAGCGCCACCGACTCGCACCGTGACGCGAGTCCCTGGCTGGCTGTACTTCAGCGCGTTGTCGATGAGTGCATCGAGAAGTTCACCGAACAAATCCGGCTGAATCGCCGCAGTCGCTTCGTCCGACAGCGGCTCGAACACCAGATCGCCAAACCGCGTGTTCTCGGTCCATGCGGTCAACCGCGAAGGGATCCACTTCACCAGATCGGTCCGCTCCAGACCAGGCAGGACGGCGTCGGCCTCCGAACGGGCGAGGAATAGAAGCGATTCAACCACCCGGCGCAACCGCCCAGCTTGATTCAGAACAGAATCGAGAACACGCCGATACTCGGAAGGCTCACGTTCCCGGCGCAGGGCCACCTCAATCTGACCAATGAGCCCGGCCAGCGGCGTCCGCAACTGATGCGAAGCCTCACTGGCAAACCGCCGTTCGCGTTCGAACGCCGCCGTCAAGCGATCAAGCAGGTCGTTGAACGCACGGGTCAGTTCGCCCAGTTCGTCGGCAGCCCGCATGTCGGGAAGCCGGCCGCTCAGGTCGGCCGCGTCAATCAAGCGTGCGGTTTCCGCCATCCGCGTGACGGGCGCAAGCGCTCGCCGACAGACTGCCCGGCTGGCGACGAGCGCAACGACGAGGATCACCACCGTGAGGCCCACGAGCGCCACGGCGAGCGTCCGGAGCGTGGAGTGAATGGGATCAAGCGGCACTGCAACCGTCAGTACAAGTGCGGGATACTTTCCGTGTCTGGTGGGGCCAGTCGGCGCGGGCTCTGGCGCCAGCCGCAATCGCATCGCCTCCCACGCTCGACCGCCATGGTCGAATCGTCGCGGATTCCGGTGCCCCGTGTGGAAGCCGTTGTCTGCTTCCGCAAGTAACTCCCGGGTTCCCACTTGCCGCGAAGAGTCAACCACCCGCCCCTCGTCGGTCGCGAGCGTCCAGCGGAGTTCGTCTCCAAATGCATCGGCGGCGACTGCGTGTGGGTGGTTATGTGGCTCCCATTCAACGCCATCTGCCTCGACCTCCGCCCCCGACGCGAGAGTACGAGCGGCCGACTCCAATTGAGTGTCGAGTTGCTGAGTGAGATGGCGGTGCGCAAGGAAATAGAGAGCGATGGAGAATGCGACGAGAACCACCGCGAGTGTCCCGATGAAGAACAGCGACAGACGAGTGGTGAGAGTCACTCCTCCTCTCCTCCGAACACATAGCCGCGACCGCGAAGTGTGTGAATGAGCCGCGGACCATGCGCTTCGAGCTTCTTGCGCAACTCCATGACATGCACTTCGAGTGTGTTGGACATTCCGTCGTATCGTTCGTCCCACACGCTTTCGTAAATCCGCGTTCGGCTCAGCACTTCACCAGGATGGCGGAGAAAATAGATCAGCAGCGCCTCTTCTTTCGCGGTCAGGTCGAGTTTCTTGCCGTTGCGCTCCGCGCGATGAGTGACGAGATCGATCTGCACATCGGCGTGCGTCAGCAAGTTGCCGGCCGTAACACCGGGCCGACGCGCCAGCGCCCGGACCCGTGCCAGGAGTTCCTCGAATGCGAACGGCTTGCAGAGGTAATCGTCGGCCCCCGCGTCCAGTCCGCGAACGCGATCGGACACCGCATCTCGCGCTGTGAGCATGAGAACCGGAGTATCATGCCCGGTGGCCCGGAACTTCTTCAGAAGCGACAATCCATCCTCACCGGGCAACCACCAGTCGAGCAGAACGACATCCCACGAACCCATTTTGAGGTGATGCCAGCCGTCCTCGCCATCGCCGGCCCATTCGACAGTAAACCCCTCCTCACGCAGCCCCCGAACGACGAAGTCGCCGATTGCCTGTTCGTCCTCAATGAGCAGAATGCGAATACCCATGGCGTTGATCCGCAACCTCTGCCCATCCTGTGCCGGCAAGGCACAAAGCGGGCAGAGGTTTAGCCTGGTCCTGGAACGGAACACGGTCACTTCTTCCCCGGCTTCTTCTCTTCCTCCGCCTTGATCTTACCATCCGCCAGGATCTCAACCTCGAATGTCTTCTTCTCGGCCGTTACGAGCAACACTTCATAATACCCCAGGCTCTCTTTGTCATTCTTGACCTCGTAGATCACTTCGATCGTTTTGTATGTGGCCTTGGGGTACTTCTCCTCCAGCGCGCTGGCGACTGCCTTGGGTAAATCCTTCGCGTCGATCTGTTTCTCGATCTTCGAGATGGCTCCTTCGGGGGTGACAATCACGTCGATGGTCTTGCCGGCTTCCTTCATCTCGACCTCGTAGAAGGTCTTGCCGTTTTCCGTCTCCTTTTCGACGCCGACCACCTCGGCCTTTGGAAATCGCTTCTTGGCCGCTTCGAGGACGGCCTTGGGCACCTTGTCCAGCGGAACTTTCTCCTCGTCGGCGCGCACGGGGGCGGCGAGTACAAACACAGCCATTGCGGTCATCACCAGTTGACGCATCGCATCCTCCTCGTTGTGAATGGCCGGTTCGCGTCCGGTGTGAGCGGAACCGGCCCGATCGCAGAGAGAAGTCTACCTGGGACGAGTGAACATGAAGTGAAGCGAAGATAAGAACGAATTTATTTCCACGACCTGAAGCGGTGAGGGACAAGGCACGGTTGACCCTCAAACGCCAAGCGGAGCTTTCCATGATGAAAACTCCCCGCCCCAACCTATGCTCCGTCCTACCATCCGAAGACCGCCCCCACCGTCAGCCCGTGCGCCAGGAAGTCGCTGGAATGGAAAGCTGTCATGGGGAGAGCGTTTGCAACCGGCGTGGGGCTGTAAGTCGGGTCAATCGGTACCTGTGAGCGGGTGACCGCGGGGCTCACGACGCTCCCCGGCCGCAGAACACTCGACCACCACAAGAGGTTGTAACCCACTCGGATATTGATGTGGTTCGTCAACTGCACGCCGAGTTCGATGCCCGTTTCGCCCATCATGGAGAACTGGTTATGCGTGGTGGCCGAGAGGTTGCTCGGCAGTACGCGCACGCCACCCACCGCGGTTTGGCTGCCACCCGGTCCGCTCGCGGTTGTTATTCCAGTTGTATTGAGTGTCTCGAGATTCACGCCCAACCCATACTTCCCGAAAGCTGTGAGCGTGAAGATGTCGCGTCGGTATTGCGCACGACTCCCCATTTGCACGCCGTGGAACTGAGTGTTCGTCCGAAACGAATCCGTCGTAAAGACCGTCGTCCCAATCGGGAGAGGCGTACCCAGGAAGGTACCCATCGCACCGGCGGATTGAGTCTGCCCAAAAAGATCCAGTCGCTCATTCAGCCACAAATATCGGTAGCCCAGCAACCCATCCACACTCACGCCGCCCTTATCGTACCAGCGATGAAGCAAATTCCCCTCCGCGCCCAGAAGTTGAGTCGTCGTGCTCAGGCCCAATCCACCGGTGAAGCGGCCGGGAAAGGAAAAGTCGTAGGTGATGGGCAGTCCGGTGGAACTGATGGTCGGCACGGAGAGCGGCAGAGAGGGACTTCCTTGGAAGATGTTCGTTGTACCTTTACGAGCGAAGATGAACCCACTCACTTCACCACCGATTTCACCATCGGGATCGAGCCAGCGACCGATCGTGAGACGGGCACCGTTGAACATCCCCAGGTTTTGCTGCGGACCAACCAGAGGAATTGTGTTCCCACTGCCGGGAATGCCCGCACCTGGAAGATTCGGATTTCCGGTTACAATCAGGGGCGGGAGAGGCATGCTACGGAAGTTCCAGAACAGCCACTCTTTTCGCACCCAAATCTCGTTCCCCACTTTCGGGCAAACACAATACGGCGATGGAAAAGCCGGATCGAACGGGAACCCGGGTTGCGTGTTCAGCGGTGGAGACGCACCGGGCATCCCTGCTATCGGTGGGCCTGGTGGCAAACTGACTGGCGGAAGCATGTCGGGGCGCGCACCGACGGCATCGAAGCCCGCAGGAGAAACGGATGAGGAATCCTCAAGGTCTGGGTAAATGGGAGCAGGATACCCCATCGGTGTGGGAAGGTTGTCCAAGGGGGTATAACTCGCGTATTGTCCCCACGCTGGCACCGAGCAGGTCAGCACAAGTGCGGCTGCGCAAGCGAATTTCCGCATGAGTCCGTCCCCAGACCTCGGAGAGGTGGAACAATCATCCCACAAGGCATCATCCGCATATCTGTTGTCGGCAGATTAGTTGGAAAGATTGAATCGTTGCCCGCTCCCTTGCGGTCGCGGCTCGTTAAGCAACGTGACACTTCCAGTGGGTTCATGTATCAGACGCTCCGAAGAGTTCGCCATTGATATATGGCATTTTGTATAGCAACATTAATTACGGCCCAAACTGTCACCCGCGTTCCAGTTGGGCAGGGAGGGACCAGACCAACCAGAAAAAAGGCTCGAAAACCGGAAACCAAGAGGGAAAAACGGCCCGAAACACGACACCGGACGACACAGGGGGATAGGCTCGACACACTTTTGGTGGCTGGAAATGGGGTGCCGCTGGCCATCCGAACGGCAAGAAAGCCGGTAACCCCTGACAATTTACTGACAAATTCTGCCACAGTGAGCGATGAGTCGACACAAGAGAGTTGCCACAAGAAGAGCGAAAAACCGCTGGTTTTGGCCATTCTTGGGAGTCTGCCATCTGCTGGATTGCGGAAGGTCGAATATGGCAGGACGGCCGGTAACCTGACAATTTGCAGACAAATTCTGCCACAGTCAGCGATGAGTCCCCACAAGAACGAAGAACCGCCCTCACACCAGAGCGCACACTTTGCCCAACCCGTGCCACGACCAACAACACAAACAAAGAGACTCGGCAGGACTCAGAATGCCGTTTGGTCGTAGAAACCGTCTCACTCAGAACTTCGGTGAAGCTGGAGGAGAGAACGCCTATTTCTAGGCACAATTGCCCAGATTTTAAGCAAGCCATGAAGCGTGCAAGAAATGAGCGACTGGCATAAAGTCTTCGTAAGTTATTGATTTTGAGATACATATGTCAATGTAACGTTTTTGAAGATGTGTGGCATTCAGCCTGCAAACACGCACCCACTGTTCCTCCACTGTTATTTCCTTCCGCCCGTGCTGAATCTCTGGCGATATTCTCCGCGGATTTGCCTACACTGAGGTGTCTCATGCGTGTGAGTCGGTTGGCTCTGGCTTGTCTCCTCCTCGCTGGGTGTGCCTTTCTGCCCAACGGCTGGGCATCACTCTCTGCCAAAACAAGCCAAGAGGAAAAGAAAAAGAACGGCAAAACAGACACCGACTCCGAAGACACCCAAAAGGCAGTCGCGGAGCTGAAAAAAAGTCTCGAAACCACTCAGAAAGAACTCGCAACCACAACACAATCGCTGAAGGAACTGAAAAGCACAACCGACGGCGATTTGAAGAAGGTGATCGCCAAGGCCGAGGCACTGAAAAAGGAACTTGATGCACTGGCCACCGCAACGAAAGGAACGGTCAACAAGACCGAACTGGCAGCCGTTTCGGCCAAGCTTGCGACTCTCAGTGCTGACATCACGGCCCTGAAGGCCACCAGTGGTGATGCGAAGGCAACCACCGACAAACTCACCGCAATGGAAAAGAGCAGTGAGGAGATCAAGAAGGCAGCAGAAAAAGCTGGTGGTGATGCCACAACCGCAGCGACAACCGGAAAGCAGCGTGGCGATACCGCCTGGATGCTGACCGCAAGCGCGTTCGTCATGTTCATGGTGCCGGGGCTGGCTCTCTTTTATGGTGGGATGGTCCGCCGCAAAAACGTGCTCGCCACGATGATGGAGAGCATGGCGGCTCTCGCTGTGGTCGGTGTGTATTGGATTGCGATCGGCTACGCTCTCGCATTCGGCCCGTCGCTCATCAAGGTGAACTTCTTCGGCGTGGAAAACGGCGGCCTCATTGGCTGGAGCCCCGACCTCCTCTTCCTGAAGGGGATCGAGCCCGGCACAACGCTGGGCGGCTACGACATCCCGGTGTACGTCCACGTCATGTTCCAGGGAATGTTCGCGATCATCACGCCCGCGCTCATCAGTGGTGCGATCGCTGAACGCATCCGGTTCTGGCCGTTCTGTATCTTCATGATCCTGTGGGTGACCTTCGTGTATTGCCCGCTGGCACACATGGTGTGGGCGTTCGACTGGTTCGATTCCAGCGTGCTGGCCGCGAAGCGTGGAGGAGCTGCGATTGGCCTTCTGGGCAAAATGGGAGCACTCGACTTTGCTGGTGGAACGGTTGTTCACATCGCGGCGGGAATGGCCGGGCTGGCTGCCTGCCTCGTGCTTGGCAAGCGTCACGGGTACCCCCAGCAGGTGGCGCACCCCAACAGCATGGTGTTGACGCTGCTCGGTGCGGGACTTCTGTGGTTCGGTTGGTTTGGCTTCAACGGTGGTAGCTCCGTTCGGGGCGATAGCCTGGCGGGATCGGCCTTCGCCGCCACCCAAGCCGCTGCGGCCGCAGCGGGATTGGGGTGGATGGTGGTGGAGTGGTTGCACAAGGGTAAGCCGACGGCATTGGGTTTGGCATCGGGTATCGTCGCGGGGTTGGTAGCGGTGACACCGGCCAGCGGGTTCGTGTATATGTGGGGCGGAATACTCATCGGTTTGGCAGCGGCGGTGCTGTGCTACTTCGCTGTCGCGATGAAAAATCTGCTCGGCTACGACGACTCGCTCGATGCCTTTGGTGTGCACGGGGTAGGTGGATTCGTCGGTGCCGTACTCACCGGTGTGTTCTGTTCGACCATGGTTAACCCCGCAGGCGCTGATGGACCATTCTCCTACCCGGCACACCGTGCCCGCCTGGAGGAATTGAAGAAAGATGACGGCAAGATGATTGCCGAAGCGAAAGCCGCCGCGGACGCCGCTGGTAAGGACGTGGAGGCTGCCGAAGCTAAGCTCAAGGCGGCCACAGACGCCACGAAAGCCGACGCGGAGAAAGCCCTGACGGAAGCGAAAGACATCAAAACTGACAAGGACGCAACCGTAACCGGACTCGAAACCGAACTCAAAACGCTGCAGGATCTGGCCGACAAGCAAGACGACAAAGCCAATGAGGGCAAGGACAAGAAAAACAGCCTGTCGCAACTGATCATTCAGATCAAGGCGGCAGTCTGCTCGGTGGTCTTCGCATTTGTCGTCAGTCTGGGTCTCGTGGTACTCACGCAGGCCATCACTCTGGGGAACTTCAAGACGAGTGAGAAAGGCGAGTCGGAGGGGTTGGACCGCACTGAACACGGCGAGGTGGGATTCGACTTCAGTGCTGCTACCGAGTCGGTGACGGTTGTGTCGGCCGAACCGCGAGCCGCCAGTGAGCCGCGCGGCGATGGCCGGTTCGATGTACAGTTGACCGGAGCCGACACGAAGGAATTGATGAAGGCCTGGTCGGACCTGTGCCAACCAAACCCAGACGGCAAGCCGGACGCCGATTTCCTCGCGGTGTACCCGCACGTCACAACCATCCGCGGGACAACGTTCCGTTGCCGCGGGGGCAACCCCGCCGAAATCACGAAGAAGTTGGCATCGCTCTTCACCCGGCATACCGGCAAGAGCGTCATCGCTACCAAAGTGTGAGTGTGCATGCGGGTGTGAGCAGAGGACAACCAACCGCGATCCTGTAGCGCGGCGTCTTTTGCTCACACCCGCATCGCATTCCTCTCGACCTCAACCCTCACCACCTACCTCTACTCGAATTCATAACCCCAATGAAACTCGTTATCGCCATCATTCGTCCGGAAAAACTGGAAGACGTGCAGAAGGCGCTCGCCGAACGCGACGTGTATCTCATGACGGTAAGCGATGTCCGCGGTTGCGGCCGTCAGCGCGGTTACACCGAAGTTTATCGCGGTACGGAGGTGCGTATCCAACTCATCCCGAAGCTGAAACTCGAAATTGCCGTGAATGAAGCGTTCGTGGAAGCCACAGTGGAAGCGATTGTCCACGCAGCGCGGACAGGCGATACTGGCACCATCGGCGACGGAAAAATCTTCGTCCTTCCGCTCGAAGATTGTATCCGTATCCGTACCGGTGAACGCGGCTCTGAAGCCATCGGACCGTAAGCCGTTCTTGCTCTCTCCTCGGGGAGAGAGCACACGATTCCCCAACCCACCACTCTCCAATGCCGCACCCTCTCGAACCACTTTCCTCGGCGGAAGTCTCGCGCGCTGTTGCGATCCTCGCGGCCCGCGGCAAGCTCACGCCGACAACGCGTGTCGTCAGCGTAATGCTGAAAGAGCCGCCAAAAGAGGCGGTACATGCCGGCACGGGTTGGAATGCCCTTCCGCGCCAAGCCGCTGCCGTCCTGTTCGACAACGCGACCAATTCGTGCTTTGAAGCGGAGTTGAACCTCACCACCGAAGCCGTCACCGCGGTCTGGCACATCCCCGACGCCCAACCGACGATGACCATCGATGAGCAGGCGGAATGTGAGCGAGCGGTGCTGAACAGTCCGCTGTTCGCGGATGCACTCAAGCGGCACTACGGGATTACCGACACGAAACTGGTGATGGTGGATATCTGGAGTGCTGGCTATTACGGTGAAGCCGCCGATAAAGGGAAGCGGCTCGCTCGCCCGCTGTGTTTCGTACGTGCCGATGCCACCGATAACGGCTATGCCCGACCCATCGAAAGCATCCGGCCGATTGTCGATCTCAATACGATGCAGGTCATCCGCGTTGAGGAATACGCTCCTGTTCCTCTGCCGTCCGGCGCGAGCAACTACGCCGCGAACCGCGTTCCGAACAAGCGAGCCGACATCAAACCACTCGCGATTACGCAGCCCGAAGGGCCGAGTTTCACACTCGACGGGAATGTGCTGACGTGGCAGAAGTGGTCGCTGGTGGTCGGCTTCAATGCCCGCGAAGGGTTGACGCTCCACCACATCCGCTATCGCGACGAAGGACGAGACCGCTCCATTCTCTATCGCGCCTCACTGACGGAAATGGTCGTCCCCTACGGCGACCCCAACCCGACGCAAGTCCGCAAGAACGCGTTCGACGTGGGGGAATACGGCATGGGGATGTGCGCGAACAGTCTGCGGCTCGGCTGCGATTGTCTCGGACACATTCAGTATCTCGACGCGCACATGTGCGACAGCCGTGGCCGCCCACTGAAGATCGAAAACGCGATCTGCATTCATGAAGAAGACTTCGGTATCCTCTGGAAGCACACCGACCGTCGGCTCCCCGATGCCCCCGAAGTGCGGCGTTCGCGTCGGCTGGTCATTTCCAGCATCTCGACCGTGGAGAACTACGAATACGGCTTCTTCTGGTACCTCTACCAGGATGGCAACATTCAGTTCGAGATCAAGCTGACCGGCATTCTGTCGCTTGGCGCAACGAAGCCGGGCGAGAAACCGCCATTCGGGGTCATGGTGGCACCGCAAGTCTACGCGCCCAACCACCAGCACTTCTTCAACGTCCGGCTCGACTTTGATCTCGATGGCACGGCGAACACCGTGCAGCGCGTTGATGTCATGGCGGATCCCATTGACGCGAACAACACCTTCGAGAATGCCTTCCGCGCCCGGCCAACCACACTGGAAACCGAAAAGCAGGCACGCGGGCACTTGAATCTTGAAACAGCGCGAACGTGGAAGATCATCAACCCCAATGCCACCAACGCCGTGGGCGACCCCGTCGGTTACAAGTTCATTCCTGGCGACAACAGTTTCCCGTTCGCCTCGCCGAATGCGTGGTGGCGGAAGCGCGCCGGGTTCGTGAATCATCACGTGTGGGTGACGCCGTTCGCGGAGGGTGAGAAGTACGGCGCGGGCGATTATCCGAACCAGAGCACGGGCGGCGACGGTCTGGTGAAGTGGACCGAAGCCGACCGACCAATCGCAAACACCGATGTGGTGTTTTGGTATACCTTCGGTCACACGCACATTCCGCGGCCCGAGGATTACCCGGTGATGCCGACGGCGTATATCGGCTTCCTGCTCAAACCCGCTGGCTTCTTCAACCAGAACCCGGCCAACGACGTGCCACCTTCGGAACCGAAGGCGAAGGCAATGACGGGCTGTTGTCACTAACGCGAGTAGGGTTTGAATAGCGCGTGAACTGCCGCCTTCACGCGATTGCATTCCTTTGCTTCGTCGGCGTACGCAAAATCCATGGGGAATTGCACGGAATCCGCGATGTCGATGCTATGGGTTTCGGTGTAACAGTCGGGGAGGTGGTGGAACGGCATCGTCTTCTGGGCCGCGCGATACTCTTCGACCAGTTTCTTTTGTTCTGGCGTACTCGGCACCCAATCATCGAACTTGTGCGTGATTTTTGCGGCGCGAAGGCGGTCCCGCATCTCCTCCAACTTCGCGCCGGTTGATTCGTTCTCCTTCACGAGTCGCTCGTATTTCTCGGCGGTCAGTCGCGGACGGAACCGCAGTGTGATTTCGTAGGTCTTTGTTTCCGTCGGAATCGGCGGTTCACCATCGAGTCCCGGATCGAGTACGTCCCAAAGCCCCACCTTTTTCTCGCGCCGGACGGTGAGCGTGACGCCTTTGGTCGAGGCATCCCAACCTTTGGGGAGAACCCCCTTTACTGCTTTCACCGCCTCGGGTGGGACAGCGGGGGGTGGGGTGGGGGCTTTCGCGAGCGTACCCAGAGGAAGTGCTCCGCATACCACGAGCGCCACCGCCGATCCGCGCAGAGCCCACATACGCAGTTCTCCGAAGTTCGTGTCGCCACAAACTCCAATCGCCACTGCTTCACGCCGCTCCACCACGGCGTTCTTCTACCTTCGCGCCGTCCTGAATCAGGATGGTGTGCGCCATCTTAACGAACAATCCTGTCCCCGCGACTCCGGGAATTGCGTGCAATGTGGTATCCATCCTGGCGGCGTTGGCGAGTGGGCCAGTCTTGCAATCGAGAATGTAATTGCCGTTGTCGGTCACGTAGAGCTTACCATTTTTCATTCGCGGTTGGGGATCGAAGCCAATCGCGGCAATCTGCCTGCGGCAGGGTGTGAGCGCAAAGGGCACAATTTCAACCGGCAGTATCCCACGAGTGCCCAGAGCCGGAACGATCTTCTCCACACCGACCAGAATCACGAGCTTCCGTGAGAATCCCGCCACGACCTTTTCTCGCAGGAGCGCGCCGCCATACCCCTTAATGAGATCACCTGCCGGGTCCACTTCATCTGCGCCGTCCACGCACACATCGATGGCTTCGACATCATCGAAGGTCACGAGTGGAATGCTCAGTTGCTTTGCGAGATTCTCGCTCGCATCGGAGGTGGGTATCCCGCGAACTTTGAACCCCGTGCGGACACGATCGCCCAGCGCATGAATGAACGCCGTGGCGGCCCGGCCAGTGCCCAAACCCACCACGCTCCCGGCCGGGATGAGTTCGAGGGCGCGTTGCGCGATGGCGGTGGTGTCGGAAACGTCTGCCATGTGAATGGTGTCCTGAGTTGAAGATGCCGCGATTATCCGCTCTCGCCGCGAAGCCGCCAAGCGGAAACGTCTTCTCCTTGTGCTTCCGTCCGGTACACTGAGGCGACATCATGGAGTGCTCACATGCCATCGTTGCTCCGCCACGTTGCGTTCGGCGTTCTGTTATTCGCTGTCGCGAGCACAGCACCTACACTCGCTGCGCCGCCGGTCAAGAAGCCACTCTCGCTCGAAGACCTCTACAAATTCGATGGACCAAGCGACTCCGCACTCGCCCCCGACGGCAAGTCGCTCGTCTACAGCCGTCACTGGCTCGACGCCGGGAAAAAGGTGGATCGTTATTCGCTCTGGTTGGTCGGGGGTGATGCCTCAAAAGCACAAGCAATGGAAAAAGATGAACCGGACGCCCGCACGCCGGTGTTCTCACCCGATGGTAAATGGATTGCGTTTCTCTCGACGCGCAAGCGCCACGATGGCTGGAAGCAGACTCCCGCGGCCCCGCCTCAATCAGACTCCGCTACCGACATCTGGCTGATACCCGCGACCGGCGGCACCGCAATTCCGCTGGCCGGGAAAGACAAAGCGTATGGCCGCGTCTTCAACGACGGCTTTTATGGTCGGCTCGCCTTCTCGCCGGACAGTTCCCAACTCGCATTCGTTGCTGACGACGGCAAAGATCCTCGCACTCCAGCCGAGAAAACCAATGGCGTTCGAATTGTCCGCGAGGACCAGGGCGAAGGTTACACCGGCTACGGCCCCGCGCAAATCTGGGTCGCGTCCCTCGACGCCAAGCCGGAGGCGTTCGCCGCGACAAAGATCGACCGGCTTACCGATGACGACGAGTGGTATGGTGATCCCACTTGGCACCCCAATGGCAAGATACTGGCTCTTCATGCCAACCGCACGAAAGATCGCGAATCGGTCCGCTACAGCATCAACAAGAATTACGACATCTGGCTTCTCGACGTTGAAACGAAGAGACTCACGCAAGTCACGAATGGCCCTGGACCGGAAGTCTCGCCGCGATTCTCCCCGGATGGTAAGAAGATCGCCTGCTTGAGCGTGCCGCGAAAGGGAACACACCGCGACGCGTTCAACCTCGCGATCATCGATTTATCCGAGCCGAAGCCAGGCTTCCGTGTCGTGTTCGACCACCACGCCGCACCAAAGGGCGTTTCGCCGCACGGCACGCCCGTGTTCCCACTGCAGACGGATTGCTGGGACGGCGACGGGCACCTGCTGCTCTCCACAGAGCAAGGTATCCGCACCCAACTCTCGCGTGTCTCGATTGTGGATGGCACTTCGGAAGTGTTTGTCCCGTCGGGACCGAAGGATCGTGCCTCTCCCAAGACGCCCGGCGAGCGTCTCGTTCGGCGCGGGCAAATGACTCCGCCGGGCAATCTCTTCCTGAAAGACCGGCTCATCGCCCCGCAGAAAGTCATCTCGTGGAAGAGCGATGACTTCACGATCGACGGGGTGCTGACACTCCCGCAGGAGGGTGTTGCGAAAGCGCCATACAAGCTGATTGTGCATCCGCATGGCGGACCACATGGCCGGTCCACGCTCGGCTTCGATTTCACCGTGCAACTGTTCGCGGCGCATGGTTTCGCAGTGCTGCAACCGAACTTCCGCGGTTCGACTGGTTACGGGCAGAAGTTCATCGATGCTGACCGCGACGACTTCGGCGGCGGCGATATGCGCGACATCATGAGTGGGGTGGATAAACTCATCGCCGATGGCATCGCGGATAAAGATCGGCTGTTTGTTTACGGCATCAGCTACGGTGGATTCATGACGTCGTGGATCGTGGGGCACACCGACCGCTTCCGCGCTGCCGTGGCGCAGAATGCGGTGACAGATCTCAACATGATGTGGAGCCTGAGCGATATTCAAAGCTGGACGGAGTGGGAGTTTGGCGGCAAGCCGTGGGACGTGCCGGAGAAATACCGCAAGCACAGTCCACTCACTTACGCGAACAAAGTACGCACACCGACCCTGATTCTGCATTCACGCGATGACCGCCGCTGCCCGCTGCCGATGGGTCAGGCATTCCACCAGGCGCTCAAGTCGCGGGAGGTGCCGACCGGCCTCGTGATCTATCCGAACGAGGGACACGGCATCAAACAGCCGCAGCACCGCGAAGATGTTCTCCACCGGGTACTGGAGTGGTTCGAGAAGTACGATAAGAAGTAGAAGACGACTCGCCAAATGAGACCCCACCCCATACCCACTTCCTTCTGGAGTTGCTGATGAAGCGCCGAGAGTTCCTCGCGGTACTGCCCTCCTCCGTTGTTGCCGCCCAACTGCTCGCCGAAGAGTCAACCACGCCCGAGAAAATCACCGTCGGGGCGAACGACTGGCCGTGGTGGCGCGGACCCAACCGCAACGGCATCGCTCCGGCCCAGAAGATTCCACTGGAGTGGTCCGCAACCAAGAACATTCTGTGGGAAGCCGAAGTACGCGGTCGCGGACACGGCTCTGCTATTGTGGTCAGCGAGCGAGTCTTTCTGGCGACAGCCGAGCCGGAGAAAGAATCACAAGGCGTGCTGTGTCTCGACCGTGCGAGCGGCAAACCACTCTGGCACAAGGAAGTTCATCGCGGCGATTTTGTGAAAGGCGGCAATACCAAAGCCTCGCACGCCTCCTCAACCCCTGCGTGCGACGGCAAGAAGGTCTTCATCAACTTTCTCAATAACGGCGCCGTTTACACCACCGCTCTCGATCTCGAAGGTAATCGTCTCTGGCAGCAGAAGATCACCGACTACACGCTGCACCAGGGCTTCGGCTCCTCACCGGGTGTGTACGGTCCACTCGTACTCGTCTCGGCCGACAACAAGGGCGGTAACGGGATGATCGTCGGGTTGGAACGTGCAGGCGGGAAGATCGTCTGGAGCCGCAAGCGCCCGAAGACGCCAAACTACGCCTCGCCGATCGTCATCACCATTGACGGCAAGGATCAGTTGATTCTCACCGGCTGCGATCTGGTGACGAGTCTCGATCCACTCACGGGCAAGGAAAACTGGGAACTGAAAGGTTCCACCACCGAGTGCGTCACTTCGACCGTGACCGATGGGAAGCACGTTTTTACGAGCGGCGGGTATCCACGCAACCACGTCGCGGCGGTGAAAGCCGACGGGAGCGGCGTGGCGTGGGAGAATAAGACGCGCGTGTATGTGCCCTCAATGCTGATTCGTGATGGGCACCTCTTCGCGGTGATGGACGACGGTGTTGCGGTGTGCTGGAAGAGCGACACGGGCGCGGAACTGTGGAAAGGCCGGCTCGGTGGTACGTTCAGTGCGTCGCCGGTGATGGTCGGAGACGACATCCTTGCCACCAACGAAGCCGGCCGCACGTTTATCTTCAAGGCTAACCCGAAAGAGTTCGATCTCGTCGCCGAGAACAAACTCGGCGACGAAGTGTTTGCCACGCCGACTGTATGCGGCGGGCGGATCTATATGCGCGTTGCGATCAAGCAAAACGGCACGCGGCAAGAGAAACTCTTCTGCATCGGCACGAAGTGAGCAATTACCGGAATGCTGTCGCTGGACGTCGATGCCGACTGGCGAAGTAACAAACAAAAACCGCTCCGGTGGACCGGAGCGGTTTCGTTTGGGATTGCCTGGCGCGTCAATTACTTCTTGTTCTTCACGTCCACGGGATCAACGCCGAGCAGCTTACCGGTCTTTTCGGATACCTTGTTTGCCAGCAACCCGCTTGGATCGCAACCCGCGGCGATGGAAACGATCTTCCCACCCTTGGCAATGAGGAAGTTCGTTGGCATCGACTTGGTCTGAAACACGTTCCAGCTCTCGCCCTTCGGATCGACGGCGTACAGCACGCTGATCTTCTTATCGGCGGCGTACTTCGCCATCTTCGCGTCCGGCTCCTTGAAGACGTAGAGGCTAATCAACCCTTGCCCCTTGTACGCCTCGTCAAGCTTCTGGAAGTACGACAGTTCCTTGTCGCAGCCTGAGCAGCCGCAGGTGAGACGCACCAACACCGGCCCCTTCGCGGTCAGGTCGGCAAGGTTCACTGTCTTGCCGGTCGCGTCCTTGATGACGAACGCCGGAGCTTGTTCCCCAATAGCCACCTTCGCCTTGGCGTGCGGCATGGGGGCCGGATCAGAGGCAAAAGCGGTGAGTGCGAATGACGCGACGAAAAGCCCAGCGAGCAGAAAACGAGTCATGGGATACCTTCGAGAAGCGTGAGGAGGTAGGATTTGGGGCAGGAATTGGAGAATATCACAGCCCTGTTTCCGATTCCACAACAATCGTCTGGAACTCGCACGCACAGCCGGGAGTCGCGATATGGTTCGGTGTTACTGCTCGTTGACCGTACTCAGCGCGGCAATGCTTTCTCTCCTCGCACACGCCGACGACAAGAAACCGGCAGACCTCATCACCGACTTACCGAAGGTGAAACCTCTGGAACCGGCTGAGTCTGCAAAGGCATTCGATCTCTCTCCTGGCTTTCGTGTTGAACTGGTCGCGTCGGAACCGCTCATCCGTTCGCCAGTCGCGATGGACTTCGACGAAAACGGCCGGCTCTTTGTGGCCGAGTTCCCGGAGTACAACCAGTACGCCAACCCCAAAGGCTCAAAGGAGCGTGGTTGCATCAAGATGCTCGAAGACACGGACGGCGACGGCAAGTACGACAAGGCCACCGTGTACGCGGTCGACCTCGATTCACCGGTCGCGGTAGCGTGCTGGGACGGCGGAGTGTTCGTCGGCGTGGTACCTGATTTGTGGTACTTCAAGGACACCGACGGCGACGGAAAAGCCGATGTGAAGCGGAAGGTGCTGACCGGCTTCGACCGCGACAAGGCTGGCGAAGCGATGCTGAACTCCTTCCGCTGGGGACCGGACAATCGGTTCCATATTGCGACAGGCCTTGCAGGAGGAAATTTGCGCGACGCGGAGAAACCGGACGCGAAACCGGTCTTGGTGCGGAGGCAGAATATTCTCTTCGATCCACGCACAAGCACCTTTGAGGCGACTAGCGGCGGCGGGCAACACGGTATGACGCTCGACGACTGGGGCGATACGTTTGTCTGTGATAACAGCAACCCGATCGAACATCTCATCTACGACGCCCGTTACGCCGCCCGTAATCCATTCGTCGTGGCACCTTCGCCGCTCGTGGATGTGAACGCCGCGGGGCGCTACCCGAACTTGCACCGCATCAGTCCGCCGGAACCCTGGCGTGAAGCACGTACACGACTCCGCAAGGACAAGCTCGTTCCCGGCTCCGACGAGGGCGGTAAGCCCTTCGGCTTTTTCACGGGTTCAACCGGCGTGACGGTCTATCGCGGCGACGCCTACCCCGCCGAATATCGCGGCAACATCTTCGTGGGTGAAGTGGCGAACAACCTCGTCTATCGCGCCAAACTCGAACCCAAGGGGCTCACCTGGTCAGCGGTGCGTGCAGAAAAGGATCGCGAGTGGCTCGCGTCGAAGGATATCTGGTTCCGTCCCGTGCAACTGGCGAACGGTCCCGATGGCTGCCTGTACGTGATCGATATGTACCGCGAGTTGATCGAAGGCGCTGCGTTCCTGCCGCCGGAGTTACTCAAGCACGTGGATGTGGCGGGGGGAATTGATCGTGGGCGAATCTGGCGAATCGTGCCGACCGATTTCAAGCGGCCGAAGCCACCGCGACTTGGTAACGCGACCACGGCCGAACTTGTTGCGTTGCTCGAACACCCCAACGGCTGGCACCGCGACACCGCTTCGCGTCTGCTTTATGCACGGCAAGACAAAGACGCCGCCGTGTCCGCTCTCCAGCAGCTCACCCGCGAATCGAAATCGCCACTGGCGCGGATGCACGCTCTTCACGCACTGCAAGGACTCAAGTCACTGACCAGCATCGAGGTAATTGCGACTCTCGGCGATCCTCATCCGCGTGTCCGCGAACACGCGCTCCGCCTCGCCGAGCATTTCGGCCTCTCGGCGGGGCTTGCGAAGCGGTTTGAATCACTCGTCAATGACCTGGACCCGCGCGTCCGATATCAACTCGCGTTTACCCTTGGTTCGTATCGGCAGGAATCGACCACGAAGTTGCTCGCCCGCCTGGCTCTCAAAGACAGCGATAGTCCGTGGATGCGGCTGGCCGTACTCTGTTCTGCACGCGAACGCGGCGCGGCGGTCTTCGCACTACTGCTCGCAGACTCCGACTACCGCACTTCGGGGGGAGGAAAGATACTCCTCAATGCCCTCGCAACCCAGACCGGCGCCGCCAACCAGAAGGACGAAATCACCACTCTCGTCAAAGCGATCGATGCACTTCCCGACTCGGAAAAAGCACTCGCACGCGAGTTGGTACAGGCATTCGTGGCGAAGTTACCACCTGCGGCTCGCGCGCAGTTCGCTGGGCTTGCGGGGAGCAAAGTGGGCACAATTCTAAAAGAATTGCTGACGGACGCCCTGAAGCTGGCGGCTGACGAGAAGGCTGACCCGGCAGCACGCGCGAGTGCCATCCGCACGCTTGGCCTCGCGCCGTTTCAGGATGTGAAACCGCTTCTCGTGAAATGTCTGGATGTGAAGCAACCTCAACCCGTTCAGCTCGCCGCGCTGGAAGTCCTCGCTCGGTTCGATTCAAACGAGGTGCCTGCGCTGGTGCTTGCGGAATGGCCGGGCATGAGCCCGAAACTCCGCGCCACCGCCATCGAAACGCTACTCGCTCGTCCCGCCTGGGTGATGATCTTCCTCGACGCGGTGGAGAAGAAAACGGTACTCCCCACTGATCTCGAACCAGTCCGCGTGCAATTACTTCTGAAGTCGCCAGACGAAAAAGTGCGGACGCGCGTTGCGAAGCTCTTTGCTGGAACCGGGCCATCGAAACGCCAGGATGTCATCGCGAAATATCAGAAAGCGCTTGATCTGAAGGGCGATGCGGTGAAGGGAAAGATGGCGTTCAAGAACGCGTGTGCGTCGTGCCACAAGCTGGAAGGCGTGGGCGAATCGATTGGCCCCGACCTGGCGTCGATCAAGAATCGCGGTTCGGAAGCGGTGCTGACGAATATCCTCGACCCGAACCGCGAAGTGCTGCCGCAATACTACACCTACCTGCTCACGACCGACGAGGACGTGATTATTAGCGGAATGATCGTCGCCGAAACCGCGAACACGGTGACCATCCGCAAGACCGACGGCATGAGCGAAACAGTGCAGCGCGTGAATATCCAGTCGCTTCGCAGTACCGGTCTTTCCGCAATGCCCGAAGGCCTGGAGGAAAAACTCGACCTCCAGGCAATGGCCGACCTGCTTGCGTATTTGAACTCGATCAAGTGATGGTCATTCTCGATAGCCGAGGCGCAATCTGATTCTGTTACGCGTGCGGCACCGCCCCGCTTCAGTTTACTCAAATATTATTACCCATTGTCTATGATTATGTTACACATTGGCAACTGCCCCGCTTGAAAAGTCTTTCGCCTCCGTTTGTGTGCCCCACTGGCCGACCGCTCAGGCTTCAATCGCGGCCCGATTATGTTACACCTTTTCAGTTGCCCCGCTTCGATACACCATGACGCTCGTGTAAATAATCTAGATTATGTTACACTTTTCCAGTTGCCCCACTCGCCTTCACCTTCGACCGGCTTATGTCTTCACCAGCGCAAATCGCGCAGGATCAACATCTTGGTATTACAGGCTCTGACAAAACCTTTTTTTAAATAACGCCATCGTGAAGGATGCGGAAGCAGACGACGCAGGCGGCCAGGGTGGTAAAGGCGTCCCGAATCACCCCAAGCCGGTCGTATCGTACCCGCATCCTGCGTAGCCCCTTGATCCAACTGATGGTGCGTTCGACCACCCACCGCACCTTTCCCAGTCCGCTGCCATGAGACGTCTTCCGCTTGGCGATTCGCGGCTCGATCCCCAGCCACCGCAACAGCAGGCGGGTCGAGTCGCTGTCGTACCCACGGTCCGCGTACACGACATCGGGCAGGTCCTTGGGGCGGCCCGGCTTGCCACCGACCTTGGGGAAATCGAGGATCACCAGAGGCAAGATCTGGCGGTGATCGCTGGCGTTGGCTCCAGCCGTGCGGATCGCCAACGGCACGCCCTGGCGGCTGACCAAAAGCGTGTGTTTGGTCCCCAATTTCCGGCGATCCACAGGGCTGGGTCCGGTGTTCTCTCCTCCGCCGAATGCCCGCACCATGACTCCGTCGACTATCGCCACGCTGGTGTCGAGTTTGTCGGCTTGGCGGAGCAACCGGAGCAGGTCGGCATGGAGACGGTCCCAGATCCCCGCTTCTTCCCAAACCTGGAGCCTGCGGTGGGCGGTGCGTCCGGAGCATCCCAACTCCTGGGGCACATCCTCCCACCGATTACCGGTCGCCAGTACAAACCAGATCACCCGCACCACCACCTTGTGTCGGATCCGTGGGCGACCACCCATCGGACCGACGGGTTGTTCGGGCGGCAGATGGTGGACGAGCAAAGCGAAGAACTCATCGGGCATGTGTGCCGTCGCCATGGCAGCCTCCTCAGAGCGGGCTGAAATGCCATGGCGCAAATCTCATGCCGAGGTTTTGTCAGAGCCTGTTAGGTCAATCTCGCGGTGCGCGGTCTGAGTCGATACCGAGATTGAGAGAGACCGATTAAGAATAGTATACACAATATCACGTATTGTCAAGAGCACCACTCGGAACGCGCTTCGCGCTACCCCGCAGTGGCAAACCCGAATGCCAGACATTTTTCCGCTAGCCATACTACACAACATGGTGTAATAGTGTAGTCATTGAGATTTCACGCGCTCGGGAGCGAACAATGCCGACAACCACGCCAACCTTGAAGGAACGATCGCTCCTGACACCCATCCAAGCGGGTGGATTGGCAGCCGTGTTCAAGGTGTTGGCGAACGACACCCGGTTACGGCTTCTGCATGCCCTCGTCCGAGCCGACGAATTGTGCGTCACCGATCTCGCTGCCGTCGTGGGGATGAAACCGCAAGCGGTGTCGAACCAACTTCAACGTCTGTCCGACCTCGGCATTCTGTCCCACCGTCGGGATGGGACGAACATCTACTACCGGCTCGTGGATCTGTGTGTGTCGGGTCTGCTCGAACAGGGTTGGTGTCTGATGGAGTCATCGACCGGTTGGGGCGGGGTCACGGATCGTGCGGCGGCGTGTTGTCGAACCAACGGACCGACAGAACAAGCCGAGTGAGGCGAGCTCTCGCTCATTATGGTGCAGATGACATTGTTTGATCCTCGGTTCGCCGGCCAGACGTTCCAACTCGACCGACGAGGAGCAGCAACGTGGGGAACCGACCCAGAGTTCTCTTCGTGTGTGTGGAGAACTCAAACCGAAGCCAGATGGCTGAGGCTTTCACTCGCATCCACGGCAACAACGTGGATGCCTACAGTGCCGGGTCTGCCTCACTGGTCAGATTCATCCCCTGGCACTCATTGCAATGGAGGAAATCGGTTACGACCTCTCCACGCACCGCTCGAAGGGATTTACCGAAGTGCCGTTTTTTCAAGTTTTCGATGCCGTGGTGTTGCTTGGGTGTGGTGATCAGTGCCCGTTCGTGATGTCTGCGAGAGTCGAGGAGTGGAACATCCCCGACCCAAGGAACCTGCCGCTCAATCAGTTTCGCGAGGTTCGCAACCTGATCGAGTCCAGGGTGAAGGAACTCTTGGCCTTGCTCGGACTGAAAGGAAGCGCGGCTTGATGCCCATCCGAGCTTGCCCGTTCGCCCCGCTTTGCGCGTTGTTCTCCCGTCAAATGCGAACGCGGCCCGCCGCGTTCGCATTCACTCCATCGCCGAGAAGGAATCAATCGAATGCCCGCTCGCCGCAAGGTGATCTTCGTCTGTGTTGAGAATTCAAACCGAAGCCAGATAGCCGAGGCGTTTGCCCGCATTCACGGTGGTGACACGGTGGAGGCGTTCAGCGCCGGTTCCCGACCTTCGGGCCGGGTGAACCCAAAGGCAATCTCGGCGATGGCCGAGGTCGGCTACGACCTGACTACCCACCAGTCAAAAGGTCTCGACGAGTTCAACGGTAAAGAGTTCGACGCCGCCGTAACAATGGGCTGTGGGGATGAATGCCCGTTGGTGATCGCCAAAAAGCGGGTGGACTGGCAAATCCCCGATCCGAAGGAACTACCGCCAGACCAGTTTAACCAAGTGCGCGATCTCATCGAAGCGAAGGTCAAGGAACTCCTCACGTCTCTCGCAAAGGAAGCTGCAGCCAAATTGAATGTAGACGTTTTGATAAAGGCGCCAGAAGGAGACGTATTCGTGGTTTTCCACGATCGAGATTCGAGTGGAGGTGTCGAAAAAACACACACGCCCCCAGCCCCGCCTCCGTCGGGGCCGAAGACGATGAGTCTTTTCGAGCGATATCTGACGGTGTGGGTCGGGCTGTGCATGATCGTCGGCGTCCTCCTCGGTCGCGCGTTGCCTACTCTGACGGACGCCCTCCGGGGGCTAGAGTTTGGGGCCGGGAGCCAGATCAATGCCCCCATTGCCTTTCTGATTTGGCTGATGATCGTGCCGATGATGATGAAGATCGACTTCTCCTCGCTAGCCGGGGTGACTCGCAGGCCGCAGGGGTTGGCCGTGACCCTGTTCGTGAATTGGGTCGTCAAGCCGTTCAGCATGTTCGCCCTTGGCTGGCTGTTCTTCCAGGTTCTGTTTCTCCCGTTGATCGGGGAAGAACTGGCGAAGCAGTACACGGCGGGCGTCATCATCCTCGCGGCAGCCCCCTGTACGGCAATGGTGTTTGTCTGGAGTTACCTGACGGACGGCGACCCGGCTTACACGCTGGTTCAGGTGGCCGTCAACGACCTCATCATGCTCGTGCTGTTTGCTCCAATCATCGGTCTGCTGGTCGGCGTCTCCGGATTGGCAGTGCCGTTCAATGTGCTTCTGACGGCGGTGGCCGTTTTCATCGTGGTGCCACTCACGGCAGGGGTCATCTTGCGGACGATGCTGGTACGATCGAAGGGCAAGGAGTGGTTCGAGAAGTCGTTTTTGCCGCGATTTCAATTGGTCGCGGTGACGGCGCTGCTCGCGACACTGGTTCTGATCTTCGCGTTCCAAGCCGATAACATCCTCGACCATCCGCTGCACGTCGTGCTGATCGCAGTGCCGATCTTGTTGCAAGTGTACTTCAACTCGGCGCTCGCTTATGGCCTGATGTGGCTGTACCGCGTACCACATAGCGTCGCTGCGCCGGGGGCGTTGATCGGGGCCAGTAACTTCTTCGAATTGGCGGTGGCGACAGCCATCGCTCTGTATGGCCCTGGCTCTGGCGCGGCACTCGCGACAGTCGTAGGTGTGCTGGTCGAAGTGCCGGTGATGCTATCCGTGTGCGCGGCCTGTAACCGGACGAGAGGATGGTTCACGCGACTGGAAGGAGAGAATACGTTTTCCTCAATTGAGGAGTTAAATGCGGTACGGCAGTGACGGCTCACGTAAGAACACAGCAGAAGCGGGAAGCGCTGCCCGCGAGAGGAATGCATTGGCACGTGAATCACGCCGCCGCGAGCCGGAAGAGCGTGATCTCCGGCCGCACATTGAATCGAACCCGTAGCAAATGACCCAGCCCGCGATTGATGTACATGAACCGCCCATCCCCGAGGTCAAACTCACCCGCGGTGTAGCGACGATTTGTCACCGGCAGAAGCGGCGGCGGAAGGAACGGCGGTTTGCACTGTCCGCCGTGCGTGTGGCCGGAAAGGATCCAGCCGCGAAAATTGTCCCACATTGGCAGATCCGCCGCATCGGGGTTGTGGCACAGAGCGATGGTCGGCTCGTCTGGCTTGAGCTTCGGCAATACGTCGCCCGGACCAAAGTTGGGTCCCCACAGATCGTCGATTCCCACAAAACGCAGCCCACGCACAACCTCACTCGTGTTCCGCAACATGCGGATACCGATCTCGTTGATGCGCCGGACCAGTTCATCCGCCATTTCCCGATCTCTCCATCGTTCACCGTAGTCGTGATTGCCCAGCACCGCAAAGCAACCCAAGGGCGGAGGCGCGAGATGTTCCAGCACGCGGACAACTTCCTCCGCCCGCCCCGGCCCGCCGAGGCTCATGAAGTCACCGGTGATCACGACCATATCGGGCTGCAATGCGGAGAGTTGCGTGAGTGCAGAAGAGAGATAATCGGAGTCGACTCTCGGACACACATGGAGATCGCTCACCTGTGCCAGTGTGCGGCCGGTCCACTCCGATGGCAATCCGCGAACCGGGAGATCGCGCTGAACGATGGTGAACCAGTGCGGCTCGATGCGCCAGGTGTACACTCCCACACCAACCGCGCTCAGCGCCGAACCGAGCAAGAATCGGCGCCGGGTCAGGCGGAGTTTCATCACGAGTCCTTTCAACGGGGATGAACTCCAAATCAAGGCTTTGGCGGATCGGGCGTCGCCACCTTGGCTGCTTCATCGGGTGTGGCAACGGTGAGGAAATAGCCAAGCAACGCCAGCGGCCAGAGTTGGACGATGAGCCGGTTCAGTGATGTCCCAAGGTGCCACGTGAGTTCGTGGGGCGCTGTGAGATAGGCAAAGGAATGCCCTGCGGTCATCGACAACAGAAGAACGAAAACAAAGGCGATTCACTTCTCTCGTCGATATAGTTCGGTCCGGGTGTTGACAAGACACGCCGTCGCGAAGGCAAACGGGGAACAAGCGAATTGTTGGTCACCACTTCGCCCGCGAAGCGGTTACTTTTTCTTCTTCACCTTGCATTGCGCGAGATTCAGATCTTCCCCCGGCTTGCTGAAGCCTTGCGTACCCTGAATGGTGATCACATCACCGGGCTTGAGGCTTGAAAAATCGGAACTCGTCCGGAAGAAGCAGTCAATCCCCTGGTTCGGCGATTTGGTTTCAAGCACCAGCATCGCCTTCTCCGGCACAGTCTTGCGAACCTTCGCATTCGTCAACTCGACAAGCTGTTCGAAATATTTCTTGTTGTCTTTGGACGCGGTGTCGAAGAATGCATCGGCGGTGAACACATTGTCCGGTGGGACGTTATATTCCGCTTCATACCCCTTCTTGGCGAGCGCCTCCGCCGACGGATCGTTTAAGAAGGTATCGTAGATGAAGTAACTGAGCGCAATGAAGCCCAGCGGCAGGAGAATGCGCTGCGCCTTCTTGCTGTTGATGAGTTTGCGGAACCGGCCCTGGCCCGCGTCATCGTCATCGTCGTCCCAGCCGCGTTTTTTGGCTGGCGGCTTGGCGGGCGTGACCTTTGGCGGAGCGGCTGTCATCGTGGTCGTGGGTGGTTTCGGAGCCACGGCCGTCTTGACAGGAGCTGGCGGTTCGCGCTTTGCTGGCGGCGGAGTCGGTGGGGCTTCCTCGACTTCCGGTTCGGGTTCCGATTCCGGTTCGGTCTCCGGTTCCGGAGCGGGAGTAGGCTTGGTCTTTTTCGCGGGTTTTGTTGACTTGCTCGGCGTGCTTGGGGCGGACCGAACCGGCCGCCGACGTGCCGCCGGAGCCGCTTTTCGAGCTGGTTGCGGAGTCGGTCGCTCCAATTCCTCGACAGCGACATCCTCTTGCATCGATGGAATGTCCATCGTCATGTCGTCGATCTCGGCGTCCTCCTCCGGCGGGATCTCTTCATCGGCGACGGTGAAATCGGAATTGTCGTTCTCTTTCTGATGCGGGATGGCCGTTACTCGCCCATCCTCCTCTTCCGGAAGAAGAACAACCCCAACCACTCCAGGCCGCCCGCCTCCCAGACTGCCCCCCAGACGGTTGTGTGTCATCGATCCGCTGCTGAGTGCCTTCATTCCCGTCGTGACCGTCTCGGGTGAAACGGTCGCACGCCACGGGCGAGTGCGCATGTTTCCTGGAGCGGCGCCGAGGGTACGCTCGGCCGCGTCCAGACGGTCGAGATCGCGTTCCTCCGAATCCTCGGCTGGCGAGCCGTGTGCATCGCGAAGCTGGCCAACCAGTTCTTTCGCGCGAAGAGCGGCCTTGTTCGACGGATCCAGTTGCAGCGCCACGATGAAGTCGGCGATGGCGCCGTTGAACTCGCCGCGTGCGCCACGGACGATGCCGAGTTGAACGAGGTATTCCGCGGCATATTTCGGGTCGTGATGAACCGCGCTTGTCAGATCCGCCAGCGCCTCCTTGTGCCGGGCCATCGCCCGGTAGACACCTGCCCTGTGAGCCAGCGCCTCGGTATACTTGGGATCGAGCTTGAGCGCCGTCGTCAAGTCTGCCAGAGCCGCTTCATTCCGACCGCGTCGGGCTTCCAGTCGTCCGCGCAAATGGTACACAATCGGGTCATCCGGTGTGCGGTTGACCAGTTGCGCGAGATCGGCGTAGGCATCTTCGGCGCGACCGACTTTCAGGTACAGTTCAGCGCGAAGTCGGCGTGGCAGGACAGCCTCGGGATTGAGCTTCAATGCCTGAGTCGCATCCTCGATCGCTTCTGTTGTTTGGTCCAGGCTGGAGTTACAGCGCGCCCGGAGGTGATACGCCTCGGCAAGTTCGGGGGCGAGAGTGATCGCCTTGTTGAGATAGGGAAGAGCGAGGCTGTAATCGCCGCGAGTCGCGTAGACCAACCCCTGGCCGAGATAGACCGTCCCATCGTTCGGCGACAGCCGCGCCGCTTCAACGAAATCGGACAGCGCGGCATCGAGCCGACTGAGTTGCACCCGAGATTGCCCCCGTGCACAGAGCCACGCCACATTCGTGGGGGTACTGGTGAGAGCCGCGGTGTAGTCCTCTTCTGCCTGTTCCGGGAGCCCCCCCGCAAGACACGCTGCCGCACGCCGAGAACGCCACTGCGGGTTTTCGGGGTCGAGGCGCACCGCCTCATCGAAATCAGCAAGGCCAGTGGCCGTCGTCGCTCGCGTGGGAATCTCTGCGCGGGCGACATACAGTTCCGGATTAACTGGATCGAGGCGAATGGCTTCTGTGAGATCGGCAACGGCCCGGTCGAGGGCCCCCAGTTTCACATTGGCTTCCGCCCGCCGAACGAGAGCCAGACCAAGGAAGGGGTTGAGTTGAATGGCACGCGTAAAATCCGCGATGGCAGCGGTTGGGTCGCCGGCGAGCAGGTGCGTGCTGCCGCGCTCGAAGTAAGCGAAGCCATTGCCGGGCGTGAGTTCAATGACGCGGGTAAAGTCGGAAAGAGCGTCCGGGTATTCGCCTAACCGAGACAGCGTCTGCCCCCGGCTGAGGCGGATGGCGGGATCGTCCCTTCGTTGCAGAGCGATCGTGAAATCGTCCGCCGCTTGGCGGTGCAATCCGGCCAGCGCGTGCAACTGACCACGACTCACGCGAACTTGTGGGTCATCCGGGCGCGCCTCCAGAAAGGCGGAATAGTCCGCCAGCGCCGCCTCGGAGCGTCCCAGGATGCGGAGAACATCCCCTCGCTTGGCAAACGCTTCCACACGGGAGGGGTCGATCTGGATGCAGTAGGTCAGTTCCGCAGTAGCGCGGTCAAAATCACCCCGGCGGGCCGCTTCTTCGGCGCTGCGGAAGTGGAGATCCCCCGCTCGCTCCGTGCGATCCATGCTGGAAGCAGGAACATCCCCGACGGAGCGGGTTGCGATGGGCATAACGCGCTCCTGTGTCATCGGTGGGCTCCGTGAGGTCTTCGATACGAGTGAATCAAGAGTGAAGATACGAAACCAATCGCGAGAATGGCAGAGCTATTCCCCCCAAATGAATGAATCTTCTCAATTCAGAATCCTCACATACACACACCTGATCTCAGGGACTGAAATCCTGCTATGTTCGGTGACCGTTTGGGCCCGGTCGATCAGAGCCCCAACCCTGATACTTTCCAGATGGAATTGAGACGGGCTCTCTTCAATGAAGAAATGAAGTAGAATTATTGAGATATTGTGGTGCTTTGGGAGAAAAAAAGAGGCAAATACTGGGTGGATTTGAATATTCTCGGTTTCGTCATTTTGCTCCCTACGACGACTTCATACAGCGCTGTATATTCACGTGATATTCACGGGAAATAGGTTGCTAAGGCCTACGCGGAGTTATTAAAACTCCCGCACCCCACCGGGTCACAACTTCGCTGATCGTCCGCGAGTGCCGGTGTTGGGGGAACCTTGCTACAGGGAGTGTGTCCGTGAGTTTCTTTACTCGTATTCGCCGTACGCGGCGGACTCGTCAGGGGTTCACCCTGATCGAGCTGTTGGTTGTCATTGCGATCATCGGTATTCTCGTTGCCCTGCTTCTTCCCGCCATCCAGAAGGCGCGTGAAGCGGCTGCCCGTACCCAGTGCTTGAACAACATGAAGCAGATGGGTATCGCTCTGCACGCTCACCACGATGCCTACCGCTGCTTCCCGGCTTCCGGCGAATCGCTGCGGTCGGACGGGCAGGACACCGCGTTCTACACGACGTCGCTGTTCACCTGGCTGCTGCCGAACGTCGAACAGAACGATGCCTATCGGGCGTTCACTGACTACACCCTGCCCTACAACTGGGCGACCAACATCAGCACGAACGCGGGCATGTCGATGATCCCCACCTACCTCTGCCCGAGCAACCCGATCCGTCCCAAGAACGGTCTCGACTCGTTGGGCTACGGCTACTGCGACTACATGCCGATCGCCTACACGAACCTGAACCCGAACCCGATCCCCGGCAACAACATGTACCTCAACGGTACCAAGACCAACCCGCCCGGTACTGGCGTTGGCATTCCGTTCAACAGCACGACAGCGATTGGCCGGTGGCCGGGCGGTCTCTGCGCCGTGTACGTCGATAACACCCCTGGCTTCGCGGCCAGCATCGGTAACTTCACGGACTCCGCTGGCACCACCGTGACGCTCATTGATGAACCCGGCAAGCCCCAGTTCGTCATCGACTTCTCGATCACCAACCCGAGCCTCAACCACCTGAAGTCCGGCAAGCTCGGGCCGAGTGCCAGCCAGATCCCGGATGGTCTGTCGAACGTGATCTGCATGACCGAAGACGTTGGCCGCGTCGAAGCCTTCCCCACGCCGAGCTACACCGACCCCGTCGGTCAGAACATCCCCGCGACCAACCTGATCGCCGCTGGCGGCAAACTTGCCCGTGCATCATGGCGTTGGGCTGAGCCCGACACCGCCAACGGCGTCTCCGGCCCGAACGGCAAGACTGGCTCGCCAAACCCGCCGGTTGGCAACAAGAACGCCAAGGTCATCAACAACTACCCGCTGCCGATCGGTGGTCCGATCAATGACCCGAACCCGGTGAACAACTGCCCCTGGACAGTTGCCAACTGCGGCCCGAACGACGAGGCCTTCAGCTTCCACAACGCTGGCTGTAACTGCTTGTGGATGGACGGCAGCGCTCGCTTCGTCCGCGACGACATCGATATCGGCGTGTTCTTCCGTCTCGTGTGCCCGCTCGACGGCAAGGCGACCGGCTACAACGAGTAAGTATTGTGAAGTTCGGGGAGTTTCACTCCCGGACACCTATGTAAACGGTTGACCCTGACCCGCCCGACCGGTATGGTACCGCGTTGGGCGGGTCCATTCGTGTGACCTTCTACCTTGCGGTTTGTGCCCCACGACCCTACGAGCCACCCCCATGCGCAAGCCTCGCGTTCGGACCGGCTTTACCCTGATCGAATTGCTCACTGTGATCGCGATCATTTCGATCCTGGTTTCGCTCCTCTTGCCTGCCGTGCAGCAAGCACGCGAAATTGCCAATCGGATGCAGTGTTCGAACAACATGCGCCAATTGGGGATCGGGCTGCATAATCACTTGGCCGAAAAGAACGTGTTCCCGACAGCCGGGGCAAGCTTCGACTCGAGCGGCAATCCGATCTTCGACTCGACGACCTCCGCTTCCACCCTCGCGTCTCTGCTCCCCTACATCGAACAAAGCGAGATTTGGAACCAGTACGATATCACACAGTCCTACAACGCCTCCGCAGGAAACATCGCGGCCGCGCAAAATCCGGTTCGCACGTTTCTTTGCCCCACGAACCCCTTCCGCCAGCGAACGGGAGTGGACTCGCTGGGCTACGGCATGACCGACTATATGCCCCTCAATGCAGCCGGGATTAACCCGAACAATGCTACCGGCAACTCCGTCCGCCAAACCCCCAACACCACCGCCAACCAGTACGATCTCGGTGGGCTCCGCGTCCCCGCCGCCGGTCCCTACGTGGTGACGGACGGGCTGAGCAAGACGATTTGCATCGTTGAAGACGTGGGGCGGAGCGAGTTTTTCTTCGATTCTCGCTACGCGGACCCCGTGGGTGCGGCGAATGGGCACCTGTTGCCAGCCGGAGGAGTGAACCGTGATTCGTTCCGCTGGGCTGAGCCCGCGTCCACGGCCCCCGTCTCGGCACCAGTCGGCACCACTTATGGCAGCGCACGATTGAAAATCATCAACAACAACAACTACCCACTGGGCGGGCCCTCCACCTGTTTCTGGACGAATCTCGATTGTGGACCCTCCGATGAGCCGTTCAGTTTCCACAGCGGTGGCGGTGTGAATGCCCTCTTCATGGATGGGCACGTGACCTTCATCCGCGACGACGTCGATCCGGTCACGTTCCGGCGCCTCGTCACGGCACAAGAAGGGCTGAATAGTGGCTACATCGAGTGATCCCAGGGCGGCGCGACGGTTGCCCGCGTTCTCTCCGACTTGGGTTCCGGGTGAGACGAACCGTGGAAACGACAGAACGAAGCAAGACTACCCGATTCCGGCGCGTGAAACGGACGTTGCGCCGCCGCTGGGCTCAGGCCTGCATGATTGTCCTGGCTTGGTTACTCGCGGTCGGACTGAGCGTCCATTACTTCGGGCCCAAACCACCTGCGGCAAAAGACGGCAAGCAGGCGAAGGACGGCAAGCAGGAGAGCAAGTATAAGTTTTTGCACTGCGACCAGTGCAAGATGGAAATCCCCTACTCGGAAAAACTCGACGGGACCAAGTGCCCCAAGTGTATGCCGCCCAAACCGGGCTTTTTCATCCCAACCGAGAAAACGGTCGGCGCCGGCGTCCAGTCGAAGTGGGCGAAGGTGTACGTCGCCATTTTCGTGGAAACTGTCATCATGCTTGGTGTGGTGACCTACCTGCTCTATCTTCCGGTGCCAGATCCGACCACGCTCTACTACATGATCGCCTGCCCGTATTGCAATCAGCGCCTCAGATATCGAGCAGTGTCCCACGGCGGATTGGGTTCATGTTCGCGCTGTAAACGGATGATGCGATTCCCGGACGAAGAAGACGCGGTTTTGGAAGCAGACGTTCTCCAGGCCGAAGAAGATGCGGCCGTCGCAGCAGCGGCTCGAGCGGAAGCGGTCACGGAAACCCAAGAAGCGGCGCAAGCACCACCCGAACAAAAACAACAATGAGCGCCCGCTCAGCGCTCGAGCCAGCGGGATGGCTCATTTGGAACTCGCGAGCCGCCGGACGGTCGGTCTCTGCCGATCCCGTTGGCTTGTCGGAATGCCGGACTATCAGCACCCGGCAGGCGACAGGACCGACAAGCCGGTCGGCATTCCGACCTGTCGCCCACAAAGGCCAGGCTTCACTACCGCTCCAACAGCTGATCACACACAACGGCGTGAGGCGTATTGATGCTTGAATTCACCTGCCCCGGTTGCCTCTCGCGTTGCGTCGCTAATGGGGCTTTTCGTGGAATGCGCGCCCGTTGCGTTGTTTGCGGCGCGTTTATCCGCATCCCCGCCCAAACCGGCGAAGTGGCGTTTCCTCTCGGCCCTCTTCCCAAGGGACCACTGCCAGCCACAGCAGCCAAGGCTCCTGCAGCTAAACCACCCAAGCCCTCTCTCCGGCCACGCTCCGGGAGCGGGTTGGTCGTTCTCTCGGAAGAGGACGAAGTTCCGCCACCTGAACCACTGAGTGCCGACGAATCCCCTCTTGAGACGAATGTCGATACCGACACCGACAACCCGGAGGGCGACGACGTCTTCCTCGAAGTCGACGAGTCGCCTGTTGAGGAAACCAAGCCCAAGCCCGGACGTGAATCGAAGGCCAAAAAAGACTCGCCGAAAAAAAAGACCGCAAAGTCCGCCGAGAAGCACGCCGGGGAAGACTTGGACGGAAAGCTCACCTGGGAAGACTTCGAGGGCGAAGGAGCCGAAGAAGCAGCGGCCAAGAAGCCCCCCGTACCCTGGTGGCGCACTCCGCGCTACATGGCCATCGTGGGTGGGTCCGTTCTGGCCTCGATTGTGATTGCGTTGGTCCTCGGCCTTTCTGGAGACAAAGTAGAGACACCCATCGTCCAACGCGCAGAGCAGCCTCCCCCACCCCCTCCGCCCCCACCGCCACCAAAGAAAGAAGAACCGAAGAAGAAGGAGGTGCCGGAACCGCCGGAGAAGGCTCCCTATCCGCGCGTGGTCAACGAGCCGCTTCACGTGATCGACTGGGACTTTATCGCCGCCCGCGCGGAGAGTCCTAAAGCCTTTGACTCGCTGCACCGTGGGAAGGTGTTTATTATCCACGGAACGTACGCGCGTGTGATGGGCGACTCGTTCTTCCTCGCAGGCAGCCCCAACGCTTACGACGGGATCATCTGCGAACCGCCCAGAGACACCAAGCCGCCCAAGGATATCGCGAAACGCAAGAAGGACGATGAACGCGCCAAGCAACTTCTCGACAAGGTCAAGCAGACCGGCACTGAGTCGCTGACGGACGAGGAACGGCGATTCCTCGAAGCCGTCCTCCCTGTCCCACCCGTGGAGGCCGCCTCTCTTCGGCCTGGCCAAGCGATTTCGATCCGTGGTTGGTATGACGGTGGCTTAAAGTTCACATTCTGTCGTGTCGTTTCGACAGCCGGCCCGGAGGATGCCGCTCTCCTCGGCAAAGAGATCGAGCTTGTGGGAATCGTCGGAGGTGTGGGGGAGGACAAACGCAACCCGAACGACCCAATTCTGCTGTTGCTCGAACCACCGCATACTGATTGCCCCATCAACATCGGTTGCCTATTCCGGTCTACTGATCGCGAAAAGGTGGTGGCTTTGAAACCTGGTCAAACCGTCACGATTCGCGGACGGTGTTCCGGGCGCACTTTCCGGACTGTGCGTCTGGATAACTGCACATTGGTGGACAACGGCGCGCCACTCGCTATCGGCGTCCCGCGCGTCGCGGCTGCCCAGTTCTTCGCGCTCTACGAAGACGATTTAATGCCGTACTCGCGGCCCAACTCGGCAGTTCCACCGATCCTGGTCACGGCTGAGCAACTCGCCACGGCGTTCACCAACACCCCCAAGGAGGCGAGCCGAAGCTACCGCTATAAGTCGGTCATCGTGAAGGGCAACGACATCAAGCGCGACGACAAGGCACACACGATCACTCTCGAAACCGGGACGGATGACAGGTATCGGATCCTGGTTATCATGACAGCCTCGCACTATGAGGCTCTCAAGGACAAGAAATCGCAGGAGTTGTCGTTCCGCGGTGTCTGCACGGGGATTCAGGGCGAGTACATCCGCATCGACAACGCCGAACTCGACGACCCCGACCGGGATGACCCATCCAAGCGCATCACCGCGGATTACCTCCCTCTCAAACGCGGCAGCACGCTCGAATACGATGTGCTCACGATCAAGGGGCGTACCAACAACCCCATCATGCGCATCCGCGTTCAGGTCGAAGACCCGGACCTTGTTCGCGTGATTCCGCTCCGGAGCGGCACTGTTGCGAAGGACACACTGTTCGCAAACCCGCCTCCCCGCCCGAAATGGACGAAAAATTTGGAGAGACAGAAGGGTGTCGAGGTGCAGACCACGCAATTCCGTCTGAACGGTGACCGGATCGAGGTTCGCGACAGACCCCCACCTCCTGCCCTCGCCGGGACGTGGTGGGATCCGAAACTCAAGATCGGCGCACGCAAGAACGAAACCTGGACTTCCACAATGCCCGATGGCACCGTTGTCACGTACACGGTTGTTGGGTTCAGCGTGGACGAACTGAAGCGGCACACGGTCGAGGTCCGGCGTGTGAAGAAAGATCCAAAAGACATGGAAGCGTGGGAAGAATCCTTAATCACCTACAAAGTCGGCATCGGCGAATACAGTCGCGTCATCTCTATTGTGCACGTGAAGGGCCAATCGATCACGACACTCGAAACCAAACTCGTGGAGAACGACCCGAACGCCGAACCAGAGCCCAAGAATCAACCGGAGCCCAAGAATCAACCAGAGCCCAAGAATCAACCAGAGCCCAAGAAGAAATTCGAGTAGCCGCGGACATGGGGAGCGGAATCGATCATCCCTGATCATCTTCTCAACACCCGTCCGAAATCGGGTCAACGAGCGCGAGGCCGCGGATGACAGCCCCGGGAGAACGGATCGAACGCTGTGGGACGTGTCGCTTCTGGGCGCCTGATTCATCGGCGTGTCATCGTCGCGCGCCAAGCGTGGTCCCAATCCTCCCTCTCACACCCCAGCGGCAATCAGAGACCGCGACTCTTTCCCCACAGGCCTCCGCAACGTGGCCGATCACCGCCGAAAATGAATGGTGTGGGGAATGGGCTCCGCGCTCAGAGACTCAGAAACAGCCAGAACCCGCCAGCCAGGAGGATAGCGTCGCGATCCGCCTGTTCCTGGCTCGCGTTGCTCCTGGCATCGCCACTCAGAATCCCAACGTGCTGCTCGAGTCGCTCCTCAATCAGCTTCCCTCAGACGTTCGCGCTGTTCTGGTCCGGACAAATGGGCTGGATGGCCGGCCGCCAGGAGGGTTGAAAGAAGTGGCCCGGGAACACAAGATGAGCCAGGGGCACGTGCGGGCGCTCCTCGCGACCGGAGAAAAACTCCTGACCGAAGTGGTTCGCCTGCTCTCTCCTCAGCGCGAACGGCAGTAATCACATCAGGCGCAGAGAGGAATGCGAACTCGCGATGACGCGTTTGGGAATCGGCGACTTCACCGTTCTCGCCGAACTGGGGGCGGGGGCTGGTAGTCGAGTATTTCACATCCGCAGAAAGGCGGATCGGAAAGACTACGCTCTCAAGGTCGTCCCCGCCGGAAGGTATGCTGATCCCAACCACGCCGCACATCTCAAGCACGAGCTCCGGGTCGGTCAGATGCTCGACCATCCGAACATCGCGAAAGTCTACGCCTTTGAATTGCGGCGTGACTGGCTCTTCCGCCCCACTGCAGCCCGATTGCTCCTGGAATACATCCCCGGGCAGTCCCTTGATACCCTCTGGCCCATCGACCTGGACCATCTTCTCCGCATCCTGGAACGAACCGCCGCCGCGCTGGAGCACATGCACAAGCGTGGCGTATTTCACGCCGACTTGAAGCCGAAGAACCTGATCCTCGATGCGGACGTCGGCATCAAGGTCATCGACTTCGGTCTGGCGTGGATCGAGGGAGAATCGAAGAACCGCGTACAAGGCACGCCCGACTATATGGCACCGGAGACCGCCGCACACAAGCGGATCAACGCCGGCACCGACATCTACAATTTCGGCGCGACCATGTATTTCCTGGTCACGCGACGAACACTCTTTCCTCCCTTTCCCGGCGTCATACTCACCGCACGAGCCCACGCAGCACGGATCCTCCCGGTCCAAAAGCTGAACGCGCAGGTTCCATCCGAACTGTGCGACCTCATTCACCAATGCATCAGCTACGAGCCGAGCCAGCGGCCACAGCACGCAAGCGAAATTCGGCTGAGACTTGACGCCCTCGCTCGGCGTCGGCGTTGAATCGCTCATTCGTCGATTCCGCCGCAACTTAAAAGAACGAACGATCTTTTCGGTGCCAGTTACTGAGAGTCTGTCTACGAACCGCCACCATCGACTATAATGTGTCTGCGTCCGCTCATCCTCGGATAGTATTTTTTGACAACCGTCTCTCCCCCACCCAAAGTGTCAAGCGACGCTAGGCGCGCCCATGAAACGCGAATTCGGTGTCGATCTCAAGCGTCTCGTTCGCATCTTCAGCCGCAACCTCTATGGCCCAAACTCGGACGTTGTGGTGCGGGAATTGATCCAAAACGCTTACGACGCGATCAACTTACGGCACCGCGGGAAAGACAACCTCGGACGCATCGACATTACGACGGATTCGCGCGGACACACGCTGACGGTTGCCGACAACGGAACGGGAATGGACGAGAAGGCGCTAATCGAGTATCTCTCGAAACTCGGTGCCAGCCTCAAGGAGCTTGAAAAGGCAGATCCCGCTAAAGCCGTCCAGATTGGGGAGTACGGAATCGGGTTCTTCTCTGCCTTCATTATCGCCGAGGAGATCGTGGTCCGGACCTGCAGCGTCAATCAACAACAGGGGTGGCGCTGGGTGTCGTCCGGTGTGGACGGTTATGACCTCGCCCCAGACCTTGAACCCCTCCCCGAGCCGGGGACACACATTACACTGCGGCTCGGGCCCGACTCACATCGGTATGGAGAGCCGGGTCATGTTGAGCGTCTTGTCACCCGCGACTGCCAATTTCTTGATCGCCCAATCCATCTGAACGGTTCCGAGAAACCGATCAATGAGATGCGGTTCGCCTGGGAACTCTCGAAGGAGAAGGATCAACTGACGTGGGTTCGGAAGCACGTCAACCCAGATGCGGAGTTCTATAAAGTCGGTTCGTCCAGTGCCGGGCGGACCCGGTTCCAATACGCATTCGGGTGCGGATTTCGGGCCGTCTCCCGTCAGCAACAGCTCTATTCGAAGCGGATGTTCGTCAGCAAGAAGCAATTGTTCGTTCCCGAATACCTCGAATTCATGAACGTTTTGGTGTGCTGCGACGCCTTTCAGTTGAACCTCGCGCGCGAGGAGGTCCAGGGGGACACAACCTTTCGCGAGGTCGCGAAACAGATCGAAGAACTATTGCTGGAGTGGCTCAGCGAACTGGCGCGCAAGCACCGCGAGGAGCCGCTATTCAAACAGATGATCCTCCAGAACCAGAGTGTCTTCCACGAACTGGCCGCTCGCGATCCACGAACCCTCGACAAAATCTACCCGTACCTTCATTTTCCTGTTCACGGGAACGATCAGATTTCGATCGCACGAGCCGCCGAACGCCCCTCCGCCGCCCCACGGACCATCTTGTATACTGTGCCGGCCAAGGGCACGCTCCCGTCAACAGATGAGTCCCCATTCCTGCTCCGGCTGGCAACGGCGCAGGATATACCCGTGTTCGAGCCCGCTGACGAGGACGCGGTCGAACTCCTCCGCCAGGTTTGTACGAAGTACCGACTGGAACTCAGAAAACTCACCGAGTGCCCGGAACTCCGCTGCACTGGGAATGTCACAGCGAATTCGGCTCTCGAACATGTCCGCGACTACATGGTGCGGTGCTTACACCAACCCGCCCGGATCGCTCCGTTTCCTCCGGCTTCGCTCCCTCTTGCCGTCCTCGACGGAACCATTTTGTTGAATGCCGACAACGTCTATCTCAAACAGTTGGGGCAACTCAAGACTGAACGCGATGACCTCCTGCGCCCAATCTATGTCTCGCTCCTCGGGGTATTCCAGGCACTTGCTCGAACCCCAGCCACGGCGGGAGTGGATATGGTCGTCCACGAAGTCGTTCAGACTCTGCTCCGCTGGGGTGAGGTGACCGAGAAAGCCGCTGCGAACCAGAAACAACTCGACGTCTTGACTCAGCGGTGGTGGATCGGTCCCGCCCACCTCCGCGACGTCCCTGAGCGCCCCGTATTTACAATCGCGGGTCGACCGAAGACGTATACTCGCCGCTGCATGATCGTCCGACCGTTCTCTGAGTACTACATCGATGTTCAAAACGTTGTGATTGAAACCTGTGCGGAGTTTGGGATTCTCGCCGAGTCGGCCGAGCAACCCGAGAACCAGGACATCCTTCAAAAGGTGTGCCGACACATCGACCGCTGCGATTTCGTGATTGCTGACGTGTCAGATAACAACCCGAACGTGCTGTTCGAACTCGGTATTGCGATGGCCCGGCGCAAGCCGTCGATCATTCTGAGCAGCATTGAGCGCCGCGATACACGTGGGCTGAAGACGCCGACGGACATCATTGGGATCGAGCGAATCGAATACGCAAACGTAACCAAAGACCTGAGAAGCAAACTTCAACTGGTACTCAAACAACTGGGAGAAGGACATGCCGCTCAATCCCACACCGGAACAGAGTAAGGCCAGCCGCCGCAATCTCAAGGGCAAGGAAGGGCCGAAGACTCCCAACGGGAAGGCCCGTTCGGCGGCAAATGGACAAAAGAATCGCGGTGTGAAGACGGCCCAGGCGCGAGCCCGCGTCATCGACAAGCGTCACGGGCTCAAAGAGGACTCGTTCTACGCGGCCGCCAGTTGCCTCACCTGTCTATTGAAGTGCCCAGCACCCAGTTTTACAAATACGACTCCGCATCCATCGCTTCCGCTTGCCTGTCTCGAACGGGTTATCCAAACAGACCCCCGCCGGTGCTTCTACCACCTCGAAGGCCTCTGTTTGGCCCAAGGACGGCATGACGTTCCGCCGGGGTCAAGCACGACGTGTGTGGTCGAACGGCGATTCGTTGCTGGATTTGCCGGGTCGCGTGACAAGGATGCGACCGTCGCGACGAACCGGGAACTGGTCTTTCGCAAGCGGATGATCCGCTTGATTACGGAAGCCAAAGCGTATCTCTTGCAACTTCGGCAGCAGGGTCCGGAAAACGTCTCCCCACATCCGCGCTTGGTCCGTATCGCCCGCACACTCGGAGAGCTTCTCAACCGCTGCGGTTCCTGTAAATACACCCCGTATCAGAGCCCGTCCGATTGGGACGAGCTGCTCCAGCGCGCGTCAACCGGACTGGAGCTCACTACCACCCCAGAGCAGACTGTACCAAAAGCAGAAGCCGGGTTTCCGGAGGCGTCAGCACTCCGTAGAAGCCTGCCCGTTCTCCCTTCCTCGCCCACTTAAGCGAGCTTCATGTTCAAGTTTTGGTGAGCTTCGCGCGTCGTCTGGATGGACGGAAGAAGCAGGGTAACGAGAATGGCGATAATTGCGGCTTTGAGACGCAGTATATCGGTCAGCACGAGACCGGCTCCGAATGCGCCGATTTGGAGAAAGTTCCGGCGGTTCATGTCACCACAACAGGCTAAATCAGTTTCATTCTGACAGCAAGTTATTGGCACACAATGAGTTATTTCCCCCTTCAGATGGCTTGTCTTTCACTGTAGGTGGCGGTGCTAAAAACATGTAATTTAATAAACAATCGCATTGAGCGTCAATTCGAATATCAGTTTTTCTTAAAAATCTAAATACTCATTGACGCAAGTTGTTTATTTGCAAAATCTTACTGCAATTACACGAATAATCTTGCCGCTATTAATTTAATTGAGTGTCTCACGGCTATCCTAGTCTGCGCTCCACCTAAAAAGCCAATATGTAATTATCGTGAAGTCATAAATCGAATGAATACAACAACTTATATTATGATTAAAACTGAGACCTATGGAATCCCGGACTGGCGAGCGACCATTGGCAAGGGCACAAATGATCAATATTATCACATTCGCGCAAGTCGTTAGCAGGCAAGGGTCATCAACAACTTCCGGTCCCGACCGCCAACTGTGGGCCGAACGGCGAAGTCTTCAGCTTCCACAACAAAGAACGGGTTGAGTTGCAGCGCGAGAGTGAGGTCCGAACGAGTTAAGGACATGCGATGCAAGACGTCCCATTATCTGCGATGAAATCAAGTAGTTTCGATGAATAAATCAAGTAATAAACGTGTGTAATTACGGAAGAGACTCATTCCAAACGACACTACTTCCCTACGCCGAGCAAAGCGAGATTGATCACCTTCGATTTCACGCAATCCGACAACGCCCGATAACGCTCCCGCAAACCAGGGTATTCCGGAAATGCGGTGCACGCGTATCTCTGTCCCACGAACCCCTGCCCTCAACGAACTGAGCGGACTCGCTGGGCTATGGCATGACCGACTACACGCCTCATCCACCCCGGCTAGTTCAAACTCGGTGGGTTCCGCGTCGTTCCGACAGCCGTTCACGCACCGCTCCTTGCCCTTCTCGTGAGTAAAGCGAAGCAACACCCTCGACGCCTGCAAAGAAACGAGTGCGGCTGTGGAATCGCAGCCGCGGTCGGAGTACAGTGTTGCCTGAACCACCGCGCAGAAAGGCAAGCCATGACCCTCTTCTCGAAATGTCTTCTCGCGTTGATAGTTAGCCTCTTTGGTGCGGTCCGTGCCCCGGCCGAGGAAACCGCACAGAAGCCGAATATTGTCCTGATCATGGCGGACGACCTGGGCTATGGCGATGTCGGCTGGCATGGCGGCCCGTACAAAACTCCGCACCTCGATAAACTCGCCAAGCAGAGCATCCGCCTCGAACAGCATTACAGCCTGCCGGTGTGCAGCCCGACGCGATCGGCTCTGCTCAGTGGCCGGTTCAACAGCCGATTCGGTTGCACCAACCCGACCAACGATCGCGTCTTCCCCTTCGACACAATCACTCTTGCCGTCGCTCTGAAGTCGGTCGGCTATGAAACGGCACTCGTGGGGAAGTGGCACCTCGGTTCGAAGACAGAATGGGGACCGCAGAAATACGGCTTCGATCACTCGTATGGATCGCTTGCTGGCGGGGTAACTTCGTATTCACACCTCTACAAAACAGGCGAATTCTCCCGAACGTGGCAACGCGACGGCAAGTTGATTGAGGAGGAGGGGCACGTCACCGATTTACTCACAAAAGACGCCGTTCAGTTCATCGAGAAGAAACGCAGCGGACCGTTTTTCCTGTATGTGCCATACACTGCCGTTCATCTGCCAATCGATGAACCAAACGAATGGCTTGCTCTCTACGCCAAGGAACCTGAGCTGGGTGTTCGACAGTATGGCGCGTGTGTCTCGCATCTCGATGATGGCGTGGGGAAGGTACTGGCAGCGATCGACCGGAGCGGTGTTCGCGAGAATACGATTGTGCTGTTCATTTCCGATAACGGTGGGGCCACCAACGTCCAGAACAACGACACGAATTACGCGGGCACGCACCCGGCGTTCAAGATTCCTGCACGCAACGGCCCGTTGCGTGGAATGAAAGGAACAGTGTACGAAGGCGGCATTCGCACGCCGGGGATTATCTCGTGGCCGGGGCACCTCAAGCCACGGGATGAGCATTCGCCCATCCATGTCGCCGACTGGTTTCCAACTTTTGCAGCCGTAGCCGGCTATAAACCCAAAGCAGATCTGAAGTGGGACGGAGCGAACCGTTGGCCGGTGCTATCGGGTTCGGCAAAGCCGGAACCGCGCGTGTTGTACTGGCTCGGTCCCAACGGAAACAGCCTGGCGCTTCGGAAGGGGGATATGGTGTTGATTCGCCAGAAGAAGAAGGCAGACGAACTGTACGACCTTGCAAGCGATCCCACCCAAAAGACTGACTTGGCGGCAAAGCACCCCGAAACGGTGAAGGAGCTGGGCGAAACGCTCAAGACAATCAGCGCACGCGATAACGACGCCCAGGTGAAGTAGCCAGTATTCCGTGACGATCAGGAGAGAATCATGCGTACTTTTTGGCTGTCGGGCATCATCGCGATTCTCATCACCACTACCGGCGGTGTCGTTCCTCCACTTGGTAGCGCAGCCGAGAAGCCGAATATCCTGTTCTGCTTCGCCGACGACTGGGGCCGGTACGCTTCGGCTTATGCTCCACTCGATGCAAAATCGACCGCGAACAGTGTCATCAAAACACCGAACGTCGATTCGGTGGCAGCGCGCGGAGTCCTGTTCCGCAATGCATTCGTGCCAGCTCCTTCATGCACACCATGCCGCAGTTCGCTTCTCAGTGGCCGCTACTTCTTCAACACCGGCCGGGGAGCAATTCTGCAAGGGGCAGTGTGGGACGAGAGCATCCCGACCTTTCCTCTCTTGCTGCGTGATGGCGGGTACGACATCGGCAAGATGGCCAAAGTCTGGAGCCCTGGCACACCGGTAGATGCACCCTTCGGCAAGCAGCAGTACGCCTACCAGAAATCCGGGATGGCCTTCAATCAGTTCTCCACAAACGCGACCGCGGCCGTCGCGAAGGGGCAAGCCGTCGCACAGGCTAAGGTCGATCTTCTCGCGCAGGTGGAAGGCAATTTCGCTTCGTTCCTGAAAGCACGCGACGCGAACAAACCCTTCTTCTTCTGGTTCGGCCCCACCAACGTGCACCGAAAGTGGATCAAAGGATCGGGCAAAGCACTCTGGAACATCGATCCAAACGCGCTCAAAGGGAAGTTGCCTGCGTTTCTGCCTGATGTGCCGGAAGTGCGCGAGGATTTCGCCGACTACCTGGGTGAATCGCAGGCGTTCGACGCGCAAGTCGGAGTGCTGCTCAAACAACTCAAGGATGCAGGCGAACTCGAACGCACGATTGTGGTGATTAGCGGCGACCACGGGCCACCGGGCTTCCCCAACGGAAAGTGCAACCTCTACGATTTCGGCACGGGAGTGGCACTTGTTGCCGCTGGCCCCGATATTTCCGGTCCGCGGGTGGTGGATGACATCGTAAATCTGATGGATCTCGCCCCCACGTTCCTCGAAATCGGTGGTGTGAAACCTCCCGCAAAGCTTGATAGCAAATCGCTCTGGCCGGTTCTTGTGTCCAAGAAGTCGGGACAGGTCGACCCCGACCGCACGTGGGCGGTGACGGGCCGCGAACGGCATGTCGCCGACGCCCGTGCGGACAGCAAGCCCTACCCACAGCGAGCACTCCGCACGAAAGACTTCCTCTATATTCGCAACTTCACACCGGACCGCTATCCGCTTGGCGATCCGAAGGAAGTGACAGACAAGAAAACGCCAATCGCGAACGCACTCGAGAACGACACGTTCGTTGCCTTCCCAGACATGGACGCCAGCCCCACAAAAGCTTGGCTCGTGGCGCATCGCAGCGAGAAAGAGTGGAGAGGATACTACGACGCTACATTCGGTAAGCGACCGGTGGAAGAACTGTACGACCTGCGAACCGATCCAGACCAGGTGAAGAACGTGGCAGGAGAGAAGAAATACGAACCAACGCGGAAGCAAATGGCAGAACAATTGACAAAGATTCTCACTGCAGCGGGGGATCCGCGGGTGGTGGATCAAGAGTGCCGGTTTGAGAAATCGCCGTTCACCGACGCGATTCCGCGGAAGAAGTGACGATCATCAGGTGATGATTCGCTCGTGAAGCCGCCCTGCGGGGCGGCTTTTTATTGGCAGTTCGCTCTCGGCAACAGATTGCTGATACCAGTTGAATAAATGAGAACACTCCAGGGCATGTCCTCATTTGCAGTTGAATAAAGGAGAATCTGCCCTGGCGTGTTCTCATTTGCCAGATGTCAATCTGCACATGGGTTCCATGAGGATTGGGAGAATTCGCTCGATCGGAATTGTCTCGTCTAAGTCGGTCCGTTAAGAATGAATTGCGTTGAGTACGAATGAAATGATACATTCTGAATTCTTTTGGTCTGACTCGTATATCGGAAATTATTCTCAGCCTCAACGCTGATTGAGTCCGCCCGCCTGTTACGGCTCACCTGTCACGAGACACGGTACGAGACCGTCGCAGAATTCCGGTTGAGCATCCGCCTCCTCCTGAATTCACCCCCCAAGCCCCAAGCCCTCGTCTACCGCCCTCACGGTCGGTTGTTTTGTTTTTTCCTGTGTTTTGAGGATCTCCGTTCATGCCATGTTTACGGTCAATCCCACGGTCCCCCCGCCGGGGGTTCACATTGATTGAATTGTTGGTGGTGATCGCGATTATTGCCATCCTGATTGGCCTTCTGCTCCCTGCGGTGCAGAAAGTTCGGGAAGCGGCAGCGCGGATGAGTTGCCAAAACAAACTAAAGCAATTGGCTCTGGCTGTTCACAACTATCACAGCGCGAATAATCAGTTCCCAGCCGGGCAAACGGTGGTCAATCTCCAAGGCTCGTGCCCGGGACAGAGCGATGCCAACGCCGGGACAGCGGATGCGCGGGCCCCGTGGACCGTGACAATCCTTCCCTACATCGAACAGAACAATCTGTACCAACAGTTCAACTTGAACGCGACTTTCGCCATCAACCGCAACTATCTATCGGTCGCAAATGCAAGCAACGCAGCGGCGCAGGTTCAAGTTCTGCCGGCCTTCCTGTGCCCGTCCGATCCAAAGACAGCAGGGACGAGCTTGACCAACTATCTCGGCGTTGCGGGCGGTGGAACCCCGACCGGATGTCCGTGCGTGGCCAATAGTAACTCTCAGTTCATCCTCTACGCCAACGGCACGTTATTCGTGAACTCGCAAGTCCGGCTGACGGATATCAGCGACGGCACCTCCAACACGTATTTGATTGGCGAAAGCGTTTACGTGGTGGCCGATGTTTGGTCGAACGGAACAGATAACCGAGGCATGTGGTCGGGGGGTGTATACCTGGACCACAACTGGCGTTACTACGTCAACCTGGCTGCCGCCGTTGAGCCAATCAATCAGCCCGTGAATGGAGGCAACTACAACGGCTCGTACCCACGGACCGATCAGACGCCGGCCGGCCGGACGTTCGGGAGTCTCCACACGGGCGGTGTGAACATGGCATTTGGGGACGGAAGCGTGCGATTCATGTCCGCGTCCACAGATGTCAACCTCCACCGACAAATGGGAACGATCGCCGATGGTCTGCCCATTGGAGGTGCGCCATGACCCGCCATTGGGGAATGTTGATCAGTTTCCTTGTGCTGATCGCTGGCGTGAGCGGCTGCGGACAGCGAGGCGTGCCGGTAACCGGAACCGTCAAACTCGGGGGCGCTCCGGTGTCGGCCGCGGTTGTCACTCTGGAACCAGAAGCGGGCTCAGGAACGATGGGGGCAGGAGCAATCGTCCGGGCCCAGGACGGACGATTCGAGATCGGATCGGACAAGAACCTAACTCCCGGGAAGTACATCGTCCGCGTCAGTCCGGTTCCATTGAATGTGGGCGATGATCTGAAGACCGCTCCTCCTCAGTTCAAGCCGTGGGAGACGAAGACCGAAATTGGTCCCAACTCTCCACCGCTGGACCTGGATGTGCCGAACAAGAAAAAGTAGTCGATTCCGACGTCCAGAGCAGACAGTGTTGCCCTCGCGAATGTCGCGAGGGCAACACTGTCTGCTCACTTCTTCGGCTCAGATCCAGGCCGGATGTTGCCGTCCTTGTCGATGAGTGGGCGGGCGTTCTTAACTTTGCCAAGTTCGCATTGGACTTACGTTAGTTTGAATAATAATCTATTACATTTCACCAGTTATTCCGCTTGTTACAAGCGCTACAAGAGTTCCTCGGTGTGCCAATTGGCCATAGCCAAAGCAGAGCCGGCCCCGTGTCGTTTGCTTTCTCGGCGTATCTCGTCTGGCAGGCTCGGTGGCAGAATTTGTCTGCAAATTGTCAGGGTTGTCAGGGAGTCGGCTCACGGCCCTCGTCCCCTCAACCACCCTGTCAATCTTCCCCTGGTTTCCCTCGATTTCCGCTATTTTCCGTTGGTTTCCGGTTTTTGAGCGGTTTCCCTATGTCGTCCGGTGTCGTCTGGTTTCGTGTTGCCGAGCGTTTTTTCCCGGAGCCTGCGGGTCTAGTCCGGTCAACGGGCCAGCGCCGAAGGTCCGCGTCATGACGGCACATGGTTGGCTACCTGCTGCCTCTCAACACAACAACACGCTCGCCGGTTAACACATTGGCCCGTCGCTGACGCTTACGTTTCTCATTAACTCGACTGCCCTTTGTTCGCGAGGCTGGCAGTCTTGACTCCGTCGGGGATGCGCAGCCCGAACGGTATCGTGGCCGAAGAGTTGGCTCAGTTAAGTATACGCAATATCACACATTTGTCCAGAGTCGGTTGGGCTATGCTCGCACTTCGCATCGACCACCGGCCCGAAGAGTACCCAAGAGTACCCAGCACTCATTTGCCATCGATGCTGAGAACACAACGTGGCACAAATCTACCCGCCCAAATCGATAGGCACACCCTCGACGACTGAGCCATTGAATGGGAGGATGAATACCTCTGGTCTCGGAGAACAGCCATGAGTCGCTCTGTCGTTACCATCGCCCTTTTGTTGTTCGCTACCACACCCGCCTCGGCGGCCGATCCACGCATTGTCCGCGAAAACATCGAATGGCTGGATGTCTGGATTCCGGGTAACAATGTGAAGGACCAACCGCGCGTGCTGCTGATCGGCGATTCGATTACGCGCGGCTACTACAAAACCGTTGAAGACACGTTGAAAGGCAAAGCCGTGGTGTGCCGGCTGGCCACCAGCAAAAGTCTCGGCGATCCGGCACTCATCGACGAAGTGAAACTCGTGCTGGGGCAGGCGAAGTTTGATGTGGTTCACTTCAACAACGGGATGCACGGCTGGGGGTACACCGAGGAAGAGTACGCCAAGGCAATCCCGGAACTCGTAGCAACAATTCGCAAAGGCGCGCCGGGGGCGAAGCTCATTTGGGCGAGTACCACACCGGTTCGTGTCTCAGGCAAGGTCACCGAACTCGACCCGAAGACCGATCGCGTCAAGGCCCGCAACAAAGCGGCCGCTGAGATGATGGCAAAAGAGAAGATTCCGACCAACGATCTATTCGCTCTCGTGATCGACAACCCGGAATGGTCTTCGCAGGATGGTGTTCACTTCAACGCACAGGGAACCACTGTGCTGGGTGCGCGGGTCGCGGACGAAATCGGCAAGTTGCTTGGCGGTAAGTGAAGCGACGGGAAAACAAGAAGTGGAACTAACCGCAGACGGACAGAGAAAGATAAAGACAGAGAATTTCGACAGGATAACAGGATAAACCCGATCAAAATTCATCGGGTTCATCCTGTTATCCTGTCCAAACTCTTCTCTTTTCTCTCTCTGTGTTCTCTGTGTCTCGGTGGTTCACTCTGCTTCGATATTTTTGATGCGCTCATGCCCTTCACTCACACAGTTCGCGGCGAGAACTTTACGTTTGCCGATCTGCGAGAACTCCTCGCGAAAGCGAATGAGCCGAAGTCTGGCGATGCGCTCGCGGGGATCGCGGCTCGCTCGGAACGCGAACGCGTGGCCGCGAAACTCGCGCTCGCCGAGGTACCGCTTGGCGTCATCGTCGATAATCCTGTGATCGACCCAGAGACAGACGACGTATCGCGGTTGATTCTCGATTCACACGACCGAACGGCGTTTGCGCGGCTCGGCTCTCTGACGGTTGGGGAGTTCCGCGAATTTCTGCTCGACGATTCGACCACCGGCGAAACACTGCGCGAACTCCATCACGCGATTACGCCGGAGGTCGCTGCGGCCGTTGCCAAGTTGATGGGGAACAAGGAACTGGTGTATGCAGCCGCGAAGATTCGCAACGTGACGCGGTGTCGCAACACCATGGGCGAACGCGGGGTGTTCGGAGTTCGCGTCCAGCCGAACCATCCGGCCGACGACCTCGCGGGCATTCTCATTTCGGCAGTCGATGGTCTTTCCTTCGGTTGCGGTGACGCGGTGATCGGTGTCAATCCCGCAACCGATTCCATCGACACCGTCAGCGCGATTCTGCGATTACTTGATCGACTCATTGCGAAGCTGAAAGTGCCTACCCAGGCATGCTGCCTCGCTCACATCACCACGCAACTCCGCGCACTCGAACGGGGTGCACCGATTGATCTGCTCTTTCAGTCGGTGGCCGGTACCCAGACTGCAAATGCAAGTTTCGGCGTCACGTTGGCGATGTTGAAGGAAGGCCGTGAGCGTGTACTGGAATCGCACCGCTTGCGCGATGTGAACTGGGTGGGCGAACAGGTCATGTACTTCGAGACCGGTCAGGGAAGTGCTCTGTCCGCGGAAGCACATTCCGGCGTCGATCAATTGACGTTGGAGGCTCGCGCGCATGCGGTGGCTCGCGCCTTCGATCCCTTCCTGGTCAATACCGTTGTTGGCTTCATCGGCCCAGAGTATCTGGCCGATGAACGCCAGATTACTCGCGCGGGGCTGGAAGATCACTTCGTCGGCAAGCTGCTCGGCCTGCCGATGGGAGTGGATGTCTGCTACACCAACCACGCCGACGCCGACCAGAACTCCGCCGACAATCTGCTGCTGTTGCTCGCCGCGTCCGGTTGCAATTATGTGATGGGCGTCCCCTGTGCCGACGATGTCATGCTGAACTATCAATCCACCAGCTATCACGACGCCGCGACCGTACGTAGCCTCTTTGGTCTATCCCCAGCGCCGGAGTTTAGTGTCTGGCTCGAATCGCGCGGCATCACCCGCGGTGGCAAGCTTGCAGGCGGCGATCGTCCAGCACTATTGGGAAGCATTGAGAGGATGTTGGAATAGATGGCCGAACCCGAAGACGCATCCGAAGACATTCGCACCCTGCACAAGCTCGGGTATGCGCAGGAACTCGCTCGCGTTCTGGGCGGATTCTCGAACTTCGCCATTTCGCTGTCCATCATCTGTATTCTCGCCGGAGGGGTTACGTCATTTCACGTTGGGTTCTGCTCAGTTGGCGGCGCGAGCATCGGCCTCGGCTGGCCGTTGGTCGGGCTCTTCGCCCTCGGCGTGGCCGCAACGATGGGGCACATCGCATCTGCATTCCCCACGGCAGGTGGACTGTATCACTGGGCAGCGATTCTTGGTGGCCGAGGATGGGGTTGGGTAACGGCCTGGTTCAACCTGGCTGGGCTTATCGCTGTACTGGCGGCGATCAATGTCGGTACGTTCCGCTTTGCACTGGCCGCGTTCGCGCCAAGTGAGAAGCCAACCGAGGCGATGCAACTTGTGACGGTCACGCTGATGACCGCCTCGCATGCCATCATCAATCACCTGGGAATGCGCATCACGCGAGTCCTCACCGATTTCAGTGGATACTGGATTCTGTTTGTCGCGGTTGTGGTTACGGTTGCGCTGGTGGCATTTGCCCCGAGCTACGACTTCGAACGACTCTGGACGTTCACGAACTACAGCGGTTATCCACACCCGCCGGAAGATCTTCTCGTCGGTGACTCCCACGCGAAAGCCGTGAGTGCAAATGCGAATGACGCAATGGAACCAGTGGAGCCAGTGTGGCCCAAAACACACTCGCTCCTCTGGCTCTTCGCGCTCGGTTTGCTCCTTCCTGCGTACACCATCACAGGCTTCGACGCATCCGCCCACGTTGCCGAGGAGACTTCAGGCGCAGCCCGAAACGTTCCGCGTGGTATCGTGCGTTCGGTGTGGGTGTCTGCTCTTTTCGGCTGGGTAATGCTGTGTGCCGTGGTCTTGGCCATGCGCAGCCCAATTGCTGTGGCCGAGAAAGGCGAGCAAGCATTCGTTTTCACGCTGGGCGATGTGTTGCCGAGGTGGCTTTATTTTGTTCTTTGTGGAGGAATTGTTCTGGCGCAGTACCTCTGCGGGCTTGCAACGGTGACTTCCGCGTCGCGGATGGCGTTCGCATTCGCCCGCGATGGCGGCCTTCCCTTCTCGAAGTACATCCGTCACGTATCGCCGCGATTCCGCACCCCGCCGATCGCGATCTGGATGGTCGCCAGCGCCGCGGTCCTCTTCACGGTCTATGCCGAAGCGTACACAACGATCGCCGCCTCGGCCGCCGTGTTGCTTTATGCCTCCTACGTTCTCCCCACGGCGATCGGTGCAATTGCTTACGGCCGCTGGTGGACGGGAATGGGCCCGTGGCAACTGGGTCGGTGGTTCCGGCCTCTTGCGACTGGGAGTGTAGTCGGTTGCGGGGCTCTCCTGGTAATTGGAATACAACCACCCAATGAGAAGGCCCTCTATGTCGTCGGCGGGATGATTGCTGTGCTGGGAGTGATGTGGTTTGCGGTAGCGCGGAGGACATTCCCCGGTCCACCTCACGGCATCGAAACGAGGAAACAAGCGGAAGAGATTGCCGCGGCTGAAGTTGCCGTACACGAGCGGGAGAAAGAGAGCGGCCTGTGAGCGACAATTCGCTGTCACCGATGGATGCAATCGAGCAGGCACTGGCACGCACACCAGCCCGTGTGTTGGTCGGTCGCGCGGGGCCAGCGTATCACACCGCAACGTGGTTAAAACTCCGCGAGGATCACGCTGCCGCTCGCGACGCTGTTCAAGCAGAAGTGGATTTAGTCCGCGACTTTGGCGCGGATCGCGTCGCCCACTTCGGGATGTTTGAAGTTCGCACGCAAGCCACATCGAAAATGGAATACCTGCGCCGGCCGGATCTCGGTCGGAAACTCATGGCCGCAGCGAGCGAGAGCGTACGGTTGCATTGTCCTGCCGGGGCGGATCTTCAGGTGGTGATCGGCGATGGGCTTTCTGCCCCCGCGGTGGCCGCTCAGGCGCCGGGGCTGCTCGACAGATTGCACGCGGCAACACTTGCGTGCGGATGGTCGATTGGTCGGCCGATTTTGGTTCGTTACTGTCGCGTTGGTGTGATGAACGATATTGGCGACATCCTTGCACCGATGGCTGTGGTGCTCCTCATCGGCGAACGGCCGGGACTGGCAACGGCTGAGAGCCTCTCAGCATATCTGGCCTTCCACCCCCGCGCCGGACACACCGACGCCAACCGTAATCTCATCTCGAACATCCACGCTACTGGCGTCACGCTCGATGACGCGACCCGACGGATTATCTCGCTCGCGGAGCAATGCCGGGCGAGTGGGCGTAGTGGAATTGGCGTGACGGAAGTACTCACGCCTCTCGCCCCAGCCGAGTCCGAGACGTAATTGGTTGTCACGAGTGCCCGACGATAGCGTGTGGCTGATATGGCTCTTCGAGCGACTTGATTTCGTCCGGTTCCAGTTTCAATCCCAACGCGGCGATGGCATCGCTCAGGTGATGCGGCTTCGACGCTCCCACAATCGGAGCCGCAACTCCCGGCTGCTGCAAGAGCCACGCCAGCGCAACCTGAGCATTCGATACGCCGCGTTTGGTTGCCACTTCAGTAACCCGTTTAACGACCGCGAAATCGGCTTCGTGATAGTAGAACTTCTGCGCGATGTCGTCGGTTTTCGCCCGGCTGGTTTCGCCTTCACCCTTCACAAGGCGGTTACCGATAAGAAATCCTCGCGCAAGTGGACTCCACGGTAACAACCCCAACCCCTCATCGCGACAGAGCGGATTCACTTCGCGCTCCTCCTCGCGGTAAACGAGGTTGTACTGGTTCTGCATGGTCACGAAGCGAGCCAATCCCACCCGGTCCGAAGTGTGGAGCATCTTCGCCAGTTGCCACGCAAACATGCTCGATGCGCCGATGTGTAATACTTTCCCCGCTCGCACCGCCGCGTCCAGCGCACTGAGTGTTTCTTCGACTGGCGTGGTGGGGTCAAAACGGTGAATCTGATACAGATCGACGTAATCGAGCTGCAAACGCTTCAAGCTGGCGTCGAGCGAATGACGGATGTGTTTGGCGGAGAGTCCGCGCTCGTTGGGAGTCTTGCCAGTCGGATGGAACACCTTCGTCGCGACGACAACTTGCTCGCGCGGGATCGCAAGATCACGCAGAGCGCGGCCCAGAACTTCCTCGCTGGCTCCATCCGAATACATATCGGCCGTATCGAAGAAGTTGATACCGGCTTCCCACGCCTGCCGAAAGAACGGCCGGCTCGCCTCTTCATCGAGTACCCACGGCCGCCATTTCGGAGTGCCGTAGGTCATACAGCCGAGGCAAATGCGCGCGACCTTGATACCAGTGCGGCCAAGATTGACGTACTCCACGCGATTCTCCCGCAACGATGAGCGACAGATCCCGTCACCAGTCAGCCAGCGGGCGGTGGATTGCGCTCCACGAACCCGCGCTGATGCCAGTAGGGATAGGGCAGAGTCTGCGCGCTGGCCGCGTCCAGCCTGGCAATCTGTGCCGGAGTGAGATTCCAGCCGACTGCGCCGAGGTTGTCGCGGAGTTGTTGCTCGTCGCGAGCACCGATGATAACCGACGCAACGGTCGGTCTCTGTAATAGCCAGTTCAGCGCGACTTGCGGAACAGTCTTCCCGGTCTCGGCGGCAATGGCGTCGAGTGCCTCGACCACTTTGTACACGTACTCGTCGCTCACCGGCGGACTCTTCTCGTTGCTCACCTGGCTGCGTAACCGCGTGGTTTGCGGAAGGGGTTGCCCGCGGCGCATCTTTCCCGTGAGCCGCCCCCACCCCAACGGACTCCACACCACCGCTCCGACGCCTTGATCCAGCCCAAGCGGCATGAGTTCCCACTCATAGTCGCGGCCGACGAGCGAGTAATACGCCTGGTGCGCGACATAACGCGACCAGCCATATCGATCGGAAACAGCAAGCGACTTCATCAAGTGCCAGCCGGAGAAGTTGGAGCAGCCGATGTACCGAATCTTGCCGACTCTCACGAGGTCGTCAAGCGCGGACAGCGTCTCCTCCACCGGCGTCATCGCGTCGAAACCGTGCATCTGGTAGAGATCGATGTAGTCCGTGCCGAGGCGTTTGAGAGCGGCCTCGCACGAACGAATGAGGTGAAACCGCGATGACCCGACATCATTCGGCCTCTCGCCCATTCGAAATGTTGCCTTCGTGGAGATGAGCACTTTATCACGGCGTCCGCGGATTGCAGCCCCAAGAACCTCTTCGGCCAGACCATTCGAGTAAATGTCGGCCGAGTCGAACATGGTCAGGCCCGCATCAAGGCACACATCGACCAGACGCGAAGCGCCTTTGGCGTCAGTGTCGCCCCACGCTTTGAAGAACTCGTTTCCGCCGCCAAAAGTCCCGGTGCCCAGACTGAGCACTGGTACCCGAAAACCCGACCGCCCCAACTGCCGGTATTCCATTTCACATCCTCTGAAAATAAGCACCCGTCAAGCAGACGACAGGTGGGTATACTCTCAATTCGAGCAACGACTTACGAGGTTCCGCTCGCTCTGAAGCCAGGAGACACACGATGCACCAGCTATTCCCCGCGCTCGCGGCCGCTCTTCTCCTCTCGGCCACGAGCGGCTCAACTGTGGATGCCGCCGAGCCGATCAAACACGCCTTCCTCGCCGCCGGCGCGGAGACATTCATCACCGACGAGACAGGCAAGGTCACATGGAAGTACCCACATTCCTCGCGTGACGGCTGGGTACTGGACAACGGCAACGTATTGCTCGCGCTCTCGAAGAGTAGCACCTATCCCGGCGGAGCAGCGGTGGAGGTGAATCGCGACGGCAAGGTGGTGTTCGAGTTTAAGGGATCGCAAGCGGAGGTGAACACCGTTCAGCCACTGGCTGACGGTAAAGTGTTACTCACCGAAGCCGGGAACAATCCGCGGATCCTTGAAATCGATCGCACGGGGAAGGTCGGCGCTGAGATAAAACTTCAGGCTCAAACCAAAGACCACCACCTTCAGACACGGATGACACGCAAGCTCGCGAGCGGCAACTACCTCGTCCCGCAACTGCTCGACCGTGTGGTGCGCGAGTACGACCCCACGGGGAAAGTTGTGTGGGAAGTGAAGACGCCGCACATGCCTTTCACAGCGATCCGTCTCTCCAATGGCAATACCGTGGTTGGGTGCACGCTGGGCAATCTCGTCATTGAGGTGAACCAGGACGGCAAGGAAGTCTGGCGGCTCAGCAACGACGACCTCCCCGGTAAGCCGATCAACGACGCGTGTGGAGTGCAACGATTGGAGAACGGCAATACGGTCATCACGAGCCACCACGCGACCGCCAAGCAGGTGAAGTTGCTGGAAGTCACTCGCGAAAAAAAGCTGGTGTGGACCTACACCGACGACCGGAAGAGCGGCATCCACCACTTCCAGATCCTCGACGCAAACGGCAAACCGGAGAGCAAGAATCCTCTCCGGTAACGAAACTGTTTGATTAATCCGGCACGGCGAACTTTCGTCAGGCTCCCACGGGTCGAGTTTCTGTTCCCACACCCGGCGACCGTTCGAACCAGCGATCCAGCGCCGCAATCGTTACGAGTACCAGAGTGATCGGCCCGCCCCAACTCGCTTCGAGCATCGCCAGGGCTGGCCTCCCGACGCCAAGTATCTGCGGAGCGATCAGTACCCAGACACCGATGGCGCCACCGATCCAGTTCAACCACGCCCCGCCCTGCAAGACAACATATCCGACCCCCACGAGGGCGAGAGCAGCTCCCGAGATGACATCGCTGAGTACCGCTCGCATGATGTTCGAGTAGCCGAAGATCCACGGCGCTGCCACGTGCCAGAGTCCGCCGACAATCAACACAACACCGATCAGCCGCTGCATGGAGAATTTCTGATCCTGATTCATGACAGTTCCTCCAGGCGATCCGGCAGCGCCGATGACCCGGAAGCAGTCGTCTTCTCGAGAGAACGTCATCGACCCACCGCATGGTAGGTTGTGCAACCGCAGTGCCCGAATCGACTTTGCTTCGCGACTTCTCAATTTGCGGGATGTGCTGTTATCCAGGTAATTTCTTCATCAGGTTGACCATCTCAATCGCAGCGATGGCGGCTTCAAAGCCTTTGTTGCCAGCCTTCGCGCCAGCGCGGTTGATCGCTTGTTCGAGCGTGTCGCAGGTGAGGACACCGAAGATAACGGGCACGCCGGAGTTGATCGCAGCGGAAGCGATTCCGCTGGCCGCTGCCCCGGCAACGTGGTCATAGTGATCGGTATCGCCGCGAATCACACTGCCCAGACAGATGACGGCGGCATACTTCCCGCTCTTGCCAAGCTGTTGTGCGACGAGTGGAATTTCATAAGAACCGGGGACCCGAACGAGATCGATGCGGTCCTCAGCGATACCATGCCGCTTGAGCGCATCGGTGGCACCGGCCACAAGCTGATCGACGATGAAGCCGTTGAATCGCGCCGCGACGAGAACAAACCGTCCGGACGGTGAGGAGAAGTCGCCTTCGTAGAGCATGGAGAAGTGGGAATGGCTAGTGTGAGTGAGAGTGAACACACCGAAGCACGGAACTCCGGTTTTCACTCTCCCTCACACTAGCTACGCGAATGCTCAGGTCAACGTGACGCTGTTAAGGAACTCGGTGTTGGTCTTGTGCTTGCCAAGTTGCTTCAGGAGGAGTTCCATCGCTTCCACGGGGTTCATGTCCGCGAGGATGCGGTGCATAATGTGAACCAACCGCAATTCATCTTCTCCGCGCAGAAGTTCTTCTTTTCGCGTGCCACTCAGATTCACGTCGATAGCCGGGTAGACGCGGCGATCCACCATCCGCCGGTCGAGGTGGAGTTCCATGTTGCCCGTGCCCTTGAACTCTTCGAAGATCACTTCGTCCATCTTCGAACCGGTGTCGATGAGCGCCGTTGCGAGGATGGTCAGCGAGCCGCCTTCCTCGATATTGCGGGCAGCGCCGAAGAATCGCTTCGGCTTGTAGAGCGCGGTGGCGTCGAGACCGCCGGAGAGCAACTTACCGGAACCGGGCGAGACGGTGTTATACGCGCGCGCCAGGCGCGTGATCGAGTCAAGCAGAATCACGACATCGGTGCCGTACTCGACCAGCCGCTTCGCCTTCTCAATCACCATTTCACTCACTTGCACGTGTCGTTCCGGCGGTTCGTCGAAGGTGGAACTCACCACTTCCACGCGCGGTCCCTTCACGGTGCGGCTCATATCGGTGACTTCTTCGGGCCGCTCGTCGATGAGAAGGACGATGACGTAGCACTCCGGGTGATTGTGGATAATGGCGTTGGCCATCTTCTGCAACAACACGGTTTTGCCCGTCCGCGGAGGGGCGACGATAAGCCCGCGCTGACCCTTACCGATAGGCGTGATGAGGTCGATAACGCGTGTGTTCAATTCATCGGGGGAAGTTTCCAGCTTCAACCGCTTATTGGGGTGAAGCGGAGTGAGGTCGTCGAAGACGACCTTCTGGGTGAGTAGGTCCGGTTCCTGATAATTGATCGCCTCGACGCGAAGGAGTGCGAAGTAGCGTTCGTTCTCCTTGGGCGGCCGCGTTTGGCCTGCGACGACAGCTCCGGTGCGAAGCCCAAATCGCCGGATCTGCGAGGGTGAAATGTAAATGTCGTCGGGGCACGGCAGATAGTTGTAATCCGGGCTGCGGAGGAAGCCGAAGCCATCGGGCAGCACTTCGAGCGTACCCTCGCCGAACATCAATCCGTTGGCTTCGCTGAGTTCACGCAGAATGCGATATACGAGGTCTTGCTTCTTCAGCCCGGCGAATTCCTCGCGCGGAATGCCGGCCTCGCGCGCGGTCTTCTGGAGCTGCGCGATGGTCATGTGCTGAAGTTCGGAGATGTACGTATTGCCCTTCTTGATGGCCTCGTAGCGCGAGTTGGTCTCGGCGTCGAAGCCGTGCTCGTTCGGGTCGACACGCACCGGTGCACCCGTTGGGGTCGCGGGTGGCGCTGTCGGCGTGACCACTGGAGTGGATGCGACTGGCGCAAGCGGTGCGATAGGGACCGCGATAGCCGCAGGAACCACGGTCTGCACAGGCGTTTCGCTGCGATCCGCACGGACAGTACGGGCGGACTCGCGCGATTCACTACGCTCAGTTCGTTCTGTGCGATCGGAGCGTTCCGTGCGCTCACCCCGCTCGGTGCGGCGTGCTTCGGGTTCTGTCGCAACGGTCGCTGGCGCAGGCTCCACAGCGGCTGGCGTTTCATCAACGATGCCAGCGGCGAAGCCGTCGTCATCAACAGGCGGCGCGGGTGGCGGCGCGGCCGGTTGTTCCTCGGCGGTCGGCGGTTCCGCTTTGCGGGCACGGCTCCGAGCGGAGCGAGCAGGTTTGACGACGTCGGACTTGGAGTCGGACATGGGAAACCTCAACGGCGGGCACGGGAAGCACGGAGTGCGGGTCCGTCGCCGGCGGGAAACGCGGTTGCGTCCCTTGAACGCCAACGACAACTCAGGGGAGAAACGGTCCCACACTCACCAACACAGAAGTCTGTTCAGTTTGGTAAATGAGAACTCGGCAGGCCGCCTTCTCATTTGTGTTTGGTAAATGAGAACTCAGCAAGCCACCTTCTCATTTGTGTTCGGTAAATGAGAACGCCCCAGGCAGGTTCTCATTTGCATAATTCGCGGAATGCTTCATGTATCGAGTACCTGCCAACGTCAGCAGGCTTACGGAACTCATGCAAATCTCCACTCCGCGAGCAATTGATTTACTTGTTCTTGTAACCGGAGCGTGTCGCCATCATTCACAATGATGGCGTCGGCACGAGCTTTTTTCGCTTCGGCTGGCCACTGCGCCGCTTCGCGGGCAGCCAGATCGGCCTCGCTCCACCCACTGCGAATTGCAAGTCGAGCAACGCGAAGTTCACGCGGCGCGTCCACGTAGAGAATCTTATCCACCACTTCGCCCCAACCGGCTTCGAGCAGCACCGCCGCATCCAAGACGACAAACGCCACCTCTGGGTTCGCTTGTGCCGCTTCGATCTTCTGCCGCGTTCGCTCTCCGATATAGGGAAATACTGTTGTTTCGAGGGCATTCCGCTGTCGGGAGTCGGCGAAAACGATTCGCGCAATCTCCCGACGGTCGAGCGTACCATCTGGTTTCAGAATTCGTTCACCCCACAGCTTAACCAGCGTCGCAATAATCTCCGGTTGCCGAAGCGCTTCGTGGCCAAGGGTATCCGCATCGATCACCTCTCCACGACAAGCCGCGAAGCACTTCGCTACGGTACTTTTCCCCCCGCCAATGGCACCAATCAGGCCGATCACTGGTTTGGGGCCGTGCTGATAGGCGGTCACGATTCCAACCTACCCAGTCGCGCCGACAGACGATTGATTTTCGTGGTCAAGGCGTCAATGGCTCCGTCAAAGGTGTAGCACCGGTTCGGAAAATCCCTAAACGGCTGCCACCGAACGCATGATAATACGGTCCAAACTTCGCTCGCCGCAAAGAAAGCACGCAACGCTGTCGTCAGCGAAGTTACGACTGAGTCATGTTGCTGCGTGCTTTCGTCGTTCATCGGTGGTCACGCTTCTTCCACATCCGAATCGAGCTAATAAATTCCACCTTGAATGCGGTCAGCGTTCTACTTCGTTGGTTGATCGTCGCCAAACGGACGATTCCATTGCTTCAGCACTTGTTCCGCGTCGGGTGACCGAGTCGCATCAATCTTCGTTCCGTTCGTCGTTGACTGTGCTGGCGGCTTTTTCGTTCCCCACAAACTCTGGCAGCACTCGCAGCAGCCCGTTGCGGTAATGGCTGCCAGAAGACCACCCAGAAACACCCCAACCCGGATTGCGCGAATTCCCCACATTGCGAATTTCCCCCACGTTCTCGTTCGTGTGCAACGACCGACTCCCCCGTCGGCTCTCACACAACAACGCGAACGTGCGGGCTTTACCCAGGAATATCCTCCACGTCCAGCCAGTTAGGACCAGCTGCAACATCAACCTTCAGCGGAATGTCCAGCTTGATCGCAGCGGTCATTTCATCGCGGGCTAATTTCGCCACGGCCGCGACTTCTTTTGGCGGCGCTTCGAACACGAGTTCATCGTGAACGGTGAGCAGCATTCGTGTTTGCATCTTTCGTGCCGCAAGTTGGCGGTGCACCGCGAGCATGGCTCGCTTCATCAAATCGGCCGCCGAACCCTGGATCTCGTAATTAATAGCCTCGCGCTCGGCTTGCCCTCGCCCCTGATAACGCGAACGCGGATTGATCGCCTCCCTGTTCAATGATCGCTTACGCCCGAGAATCGTATGAACTTCACCCGTCTTATGCGCGTTTGCCAATAACTGCTGCTGATAAGCCAACACTTTCGGATATCGGGCAAAGTATGCGTCAATAAACGCTGCGGCTTCCTTCTTCGGAATGCTTAATCGTATCGAAAGACCCATCGCGCTCATACCATAGATGACGCCAAAATTGACTGTTTTCGCCAAACCACGTTGCGATTTTGTTACTTCGGCCTCCTTCACTTTGAAGATTTGTGCCGCCACGGCGGTATGTACGTCGCGGTCTTCTTCAAATGCCGTCCGCAGCGTTTCATCGCCGCAGAACTGAGCAAGCAGTCGCAATTCGATTTGCGAATAGTCGGCAGTCACCAGCGTCCAGCCGTCGCGCGGAATGAATGCTTTGCGAAGTTGCGAGCCTTGCTCCGTGCGAGCCGGGATGTTCTGCAAGTTTGGGTCACTGGAACTCAATCTACCGGTTTCGACCGCAGCTTGGTTGAAGGACGTATGAACACGCCCAAATTTGTCTGCCATTGTTGGCAGCACATCAACATAAGTATTCTTGAGTTTGATGAGTTTGCGGTATTCGATTAACTTTTTCGGTAATGGGTGGCCCAACGCGGCCAAGCGTTCGAGCGATTCCTGATCCGTCGAAGGTTCGTTTTTAATGCCTGTCCGTTTTTGCACCGGAAGTTTCATCTCGTCGAAAAGAATCTGCTGAAGTTCTTTCAACGAACCGACATTGAATTCGCGACCAGCGAGGGTGTGAACCTCCTGCTCAAGACCCATGAGTTCCATCGCCATTTCGCGACCGAGTCGCTCCAGGAACGGCACATCGACCCGGATACCGACCAACTCCATTTCCGCCAACACCCCAATTAGCGGAACTTCCACCTCATCGTAGAGTTTGCGGAATCCCTTCGCGTCAAGTTGCGGTTCGTAGATCGCGGCCAGTTGCAGCGCCGCGTCAGCGTCTTCCGCGGCGTAGTTTTTCACCGTCTCCACACGCACCCGATCCATGGTGATCTGCTTTTTGCCCTTGCCGATGAGATCGGTGATCGGGATGTTCTTGTGGCCGAGTTCGGTCAGGGTGAGGTCATCCAATCCGTGGACGCGAGCGCCCGGCTCGAGCAGGTAATGCGCGATCATCGAATCGCCGGCAACTCCCGCAAGTTTTACCCCAGCCGCCGCCAACACAATCTGATCGAACTTGATGTTGTGGTTCCGTTTCGCGATCTTCGGATTCTCGAAAATCGGTTTCAGCGCCGCCAGCGTTGCGTCCGGGTCGAGCGCGGAGTCTTCTTGAGGAGCACGAACCGGGAGATAATACGCACGCTTCGGCTCCCATGCGAACGCATAACCGACAATCGGATCCACAACTGAGTTCAGCCCGGTGGTTTCGAGATCGAAGACGAACGCGGACTGCTTTTCCAACACGGCCAGGAAAGTCGCAAACTTCTCGGGCGTATCAATGGCCTCGTAGCCCGAGTAACTCCAGGCATCAGTGGGTAATGCCGCTTCGACGGGAGGCTTCGGAAGAGACGCTGGCACCTCGCCCGCCTCATGGAGCAATTCGTCGAACAGACCTGGCGATTCTGTTTTTTTACCTTTTCGCTTTTTCGCAGGCGGTTTGCCATTTTCCGTCGCCGGAGGCGTGCCCTCGATGATCGCTGGAGTTTTCGGCCTGGGTATCCCGCGTTCGTCTTCGGGTGTCGGCGTCGGAAGCGAAGCGGCGGGAGCCGCAGGCGTCGATACCAAACCCGCAGTCGCGAGTGTTCCGGCGTTCTTCTTTGCGCCACTGTTGGCCAGCGTCCTGCGGACGCGCTCGGCGAAGCCGCGAAAGCCGAACTCGTGAAACAATTCCAGCAACCTCTGGCCGTCCCAGTCGCGGCGTTTCCAACCCTCCCAATCGAACTTCATCGGCACGTTCTTGTTCAGCGTGACGAGTTGCCGGCTCCGCTCCAGGTTCCCGTTGGCGATGGCGTCCTTGAGTGCCTGCCGCGTTTTCGGCCCGCCGACCACTTCGTCGGCGTGGGCCATGATGTTGTCGAGCGTGCCGAACTGCTGAAGCCACTTCGCCGCTGTCTTCGGCCCAACGCCAGCCACGCCCGGCACGTTATCGACCGAATCACCCACCAGCGACTGAAAGTCGACCACTTGCTCCGGGCGCACGCCCCAATCCTTCTCCACACCGGCGGCATCGAGCAACTCGTAGTCTTTGCGAAGATTCAGCATCTTCACCTTGTGGGTGACGAGTTGCCGGCAGTCCTTGTCAGATGTGCACAGAAAGACGTCCAACCCGCGCGCGGCGGCTTCGGCCGCCACGGTTGCCATCACGTCATCCGCTTCGTAGCCGGGCGCCATCAGAAACGGAATCCGCATCGCTTCCATCACCTGTTGGATGAGCGGTTCCTGAAGGACAAGATCATCCGGTGGTGGGTCGCGGTGGGCTTTGTAGTTGGCATCAATGGCGACGCGGAAGGTCGGTTCTTCGTTGTCGAGAGCGGCGATCAGGTAATCGGCCCCACGATCATAGAGGTTCATCAACGACCGCGTCACGCCAAAGACGGCGTTGGTCGGCCGGCCGTCGGGGGCAGTCATCGGCCCGACGCCGTAGAACATCTGAAAGATGAGTCCGTGGGCATCCAGTAGATACAAGTTGCCCGCGGAAGCCGGGTCCGACATTGGGTGGGGAACCTGTGGGACGAAAGTCTAGCGGCGATTCGTGAGGAGCCGCCTTTGTGCTCTCACGCTGATGCGTGGGAACCATCAACTGGGGCGTTGTGTAGAACTGAGCCAGTGAAGACAAGTGTGCGAGTAGTTTACCCCCAGGGGCTACCAAGGGTCAAGAGCGGCTCACTCCCCGCCACTCTCTGTTTCTGTCTGGCAGCAGCCAGATAATTTTGGCAACAATCTGATCCAAGGGTGTTTTCTCTCTGCGCGTCTGGTGCACTGTTCTGATTGCCTCGCGGGTGGGATCGCTTACCGAACTCGTGTCCGCCACGGTCCAATCTACCCGTATAGTATACAGAAATACAAATCCGGCAAGTCGAATTTCCGCCATTTTCCGTCGTCGTCCAGAAAACGTGGAGAATGCAATCGCCGACCAAGCGAAAAGTGCAAACAGCACGCTTCCGATCGGCACATCCGAAGCTTCCGCTTTGAGTCTGCCGACTTTGCACGTTGCGCCGTTCTTTGCGCATTGTCTTACGATCGGCCGCCTCGGCATAACCGCGTTCCTCACGGAGGGTTGAAGAGTCTTTCGGGTTGACAGCACCCACCTGCCCTTTAAGCTCAAAGAATACAGAAAGGTGCGGGCCTCCCCGCGCCATCCACAATACACGTCCCTTCCAAATACCGGTCACCCACGGTGAGGATCACATGGCCAAATCGAAGTCAAAAGAAGCGAGCGTCCCCCTGATCTTTGCCCTGGTGTTCTTCATTCTGACCACCATTGCATTCGGTGTGATGTGGTATCTGGCATACTCCGACATCGAGCAGGCGAAGGCGAACGAGAAGAAGGCCAAAGACGAACAGACCTCGCTCCGCAACACGATGCGCGAACAAGAACTCAAGGCCCGCCTTTATCGCCTTTACATGGGGATTGAAGGAGACCCCGAAGACAAGACCGTTATCGCCAACGAAGCCAAGCCCGGCGACGTCATTTCCACGGAACTGGACAAGATCAACGCCGCGATGGCTAAGAAACTGGGCGTGGCCGATGCCGCCAGCCTGCCGGACGACTTCAAGTTTTGGACGACCGACGCCAACAAGAAAGCCAATCCCCCGCCGGCTGAAGGATTGACCGATCAAATCGCCAAACTCAAGAACAAGGACAGCGCATACAAGGCCGCCGACGACGAGCGTGACTCCTACAAGAAGCAAGTCGAATCGATGAAGACCGCCATCGCCTCACTGGGCAAGGTGCAGGCAAAATTCCAGGACCAGATCGATAAGCTTCCCAATGAATTCAAGACGGAATTGAAGAAAGTGACCGATGGCTTCGATATGCGAACCAAGGCATATACGCAAAACGAGGCCGCAGCGAACAAGAAAATCCAGGATATGACCGACGAAAAAGAACGGCTCCAAGCTGACCTCCGCAAGGCCAAGACCCAAATCGAGGATCTCTTGCGCGACAACCAGATTCTGCAGCAGAAGACAGAGGCCAAAGCGAAGGCGGAATTCACCTACGACGAACCGCAAGGGAAAATTCTCCGCAAACTGCCGGAAGGGGTTGTGGAAATCGGCATTGGTTCGGCGGCGAACGTCCGCCCGGGGTTGACCTTCACCGTCCTGCCCCCGGACTTCCCCGAGAAGGGCCGCCAGTCGCGTATGCGGATGCTTCGCGTTCCGGATGGGCGTGGCGGATATAAATCGGTTGAATCATTTGTACCGAAGGGTTCAATTGAAGTTTTCGAAGTCCTGGGGCCGAACCTGTCACTGGCCCGTATCCAGCCCGGCTCGGAACTTGACCCGATTCGTGATGGTGTCACTGTCGGCGACCTGCTCTACAACTCCACTTGGCGCAAGGGCGTTGCGGACCATATCGCGCTCATCGGTATCTTCGACATCAACGGCGACGGCACGGACGACATCGAGACCGTGGTTCGCGATCTTACCCGGATGGGTATCCCGGTTGATGCCTACTACGACCTGAAGAAGCGGGCCTGGGTGGGACAGATCACCGAACGGACGCGATACATTGTCGAAGGGCTCCTGCCAATCAACTCCGCGAGCGACCCGAATCGCGACGAGAAAACCAAGCTGCTTGGCGTGATTGGCACTGCCATCACGGAGGGCAAGCAGAAGGGTGTGGATACTATCAACTACCGCGACTTCTTCAGCCGGATGGGGTACAAATTCCGGCTCGATGTCAGCGACGACAAGATCAACCAGGCCACCGCACCATACCTCAGCAATGTGGGCGTCGGCGGGCCGCTGATGCAGCCGAACCCGTAAGAGCAGAAGAAGACAGAAGTCAGAGAACAGAAGACAGAAGACAGAACAACCCCGAAGAGACGGCACATTCGCCGCCTCTTCGGGGTTTGTTGATTTCTGACCCAAGTTTGTCAACGATTTCAAGCGTTTGAGACTTGAGTCTTTACCCCGAAGGAGCATTCGATCACAGAGACCCCTGGAATGGTTCAAACACGACGTTCGAAAACTTTGTTTTGGGTGCGACGACGACGGGTTTCCTGTTCGATGTGCCGGGCCGAATTCTGATCGCATTTTTCCCAAATTCGGGCTGTAGATTCGATGCGATAGGGCCCAAATTCAATGCGTTGTCGTTGATGGGTAACCCAGGGTGCGCCCTCTTCGAGGACGACCCTGGGCTGTGGAATACAACTCCTTCGGAGTAAAAACTGATACACATTGGGCTGTCTTCTGTCTTCTGTCTTCTGTCTTCTGTCTTCTGTCTTCTGTCTTCTGTCTTCTGTCTTCTGTCTTCTGTCTTCTGTCTTCTGTCTTCTGTCTTCTGTCTTCTGTCTTCTGTCTTCTGACTTCTGTCCTCTGTCCTCTGATCTCTGTCCTCTGATCTCTGTCCTCTCTTCTCTGCTACCTTTCCACCAGCAACTGCGCCGGCCCTTCCACCGCAAGCGCGATGGCGGCGTTATCGGGCGTGCGCCATTCCGCCAGCGCCCAACCGGTGCCGACGAGGAGGGGGTCGCGAATCGCATTGACGCAAGGTGGTCGTTCAGGATTCAGAGCCACGTCGAAATCGGCCAGGCAGCCCACCGTCGCCCCTGCCGCCTTAATTACAGCTTCTTTGCAGGTCCAGCCGCGGAAAAAAGCCGCCGGCCGGTGCTGTTCCGGCAATGAACGGAACTCCGCTCCCTCCCTGGGCGAAAAAAATCGCCCGACCAATCCTTCCGCATCGAGCATGGGCCGGACGCGTTCGACATCCACACCCACACGCGTGTGGCCCACGACAAGCACGGCAATGCCATCAGTGTGAGTGACATTGAAGTGCAGCGCCGAGTGGCGTTTGTCGAGGACGGGCTTGCCTGACGGCAAGTAAGCGAGCGGCACAGCGGTTGGCGCAACGCCCAGATAATTGCCGAGCAATCCCCGCAGTAGCCCACGACCAATCACGAACTGTTCGCGGGCTTTGGCAATCTTGTAGCAGGTTGCGCGGGATTTCTCCTCTGCGGTGAGCCGGCAGAAGAGTTCGTCTGGGTGAATGGGGGGGGAAGACAGATCGACCACCCACGCAAACACTTCGTCCTGTTGGGGGGCGTCGGCGAACGCGGCCGGACAGGTGGATACCCGCACGTGAACGCTCGTCAATCGCGCTTGGCCAGTCATGGGGTTATGTTTGCTCTTTGCAATCATCTGTGGAATTGCTATCTGCGTGGTTATGAACACTCTCATTCTGCTTTCTGGGATGCTCGTCGGCCAGCCAACCCCGGCCGCGACGCTCCCCGCCACATTCCATGCCCCCTCTCCTACCGCCGCCAAAGGCGATGTCAAGGCCGGCCCGCCGTTGATTCACACCTTCGATCTAGCACATGCCGGCACCGGGACTGTCACGATAACGAAAGTCGAAGCGAACTGCGGTTGCTTGCGCCGGTCTCTGGGTACCACCGTCCTCCAACCGGGCGAGAAAACAACTCTGTCCCTGGAGATCAATACGCTCACACAGCCAGACGGACCCAATCGTTGGCAGGTTGTGGTGGGGTTTCAGGTCGAATCGCCCGGGGTACCGGTTCAGACCGGTGAGATCCTGCTCCAAATTACCGCGACACTTTCGCGGGAAATCGAGGTGAATCCCCCTCAACTTGCGTTTTCCACGACCGGCGAGGCCAGCCAATCGCTGGTTGTTACCGACAAGAGGCCCAAACCCCTCAGTGTACTGAAAGCCGCGTCGTCTTCCCCCCACCTCACCGTGGACGTCGCACCGGTCGCCAACCCTGTTCCCGGCCAACCGCGAACGCAGTCGGTCCTGGTCAAGCTCGCCGCAAATGCTCCCGCGGCTCACCGCGACGAAATCGTCGTGCTCTACACTGACGACCCAGCATGTCCGGAGTTGAGGGTACCCGTACGGGTACTCAAGCAGGCTGCCGCCGCGGTCCGCGCCGTTCCCGAGACCGTGGCATTCCGGCTGGCCAACGGGCAAACCGAAGGCTCCATGCTCGTGCAACTCCGCTCGCCCAATGGCAAGCCTGTGAGCGTGGCGAGTGCCGAAAGCGATTACCCAGGAGTTCAGGTAAAGTGGTCCACTGGCAGTGGACCGGTGGCGACAGTTCGGATCACGGTGCCGGAAACCGTGACGGCACAACCCGGCCGCTGCACCGTTCGCGTGCGGTTTAGTGAACCGGGGGGCGAAGTGGCGATTCCCGTATCCTGGAATGGACGGTCAAAATAGTCGCTTCTCGCCGCATACGCTGCGGACTTCAAACCTTTGTGAGTTGGTGGACAGGCTTGGGTCTGCGGGCTGCCGCAACTGTCAACCCTTGACAGTTGCGTCCAATCAGCTCCTTTCACTTGGGCTTCTCATCGATTCGCCTCAACGTTTAGAATCCATTGATACCGACGCGGAAATCGCGAAGAAGTGAGGAAGCGAGCGGAAAAAAGGCAAAACCAATCACGGCTACAAGCTACAATGGAGCAGGTTGCGGCGTGTACCATGCCGACACAACCTTACCTCCCCCACTTGTCCCTTTTGCCTTTGGCCTTTTGCGTCCACACAGGAGGTTGCCAACTTGGACGGGCAGCCAACCGAGCGGGGTCAGCGGTTGTCGCGAGCGGCCGCCCAGCGATTGAGCCTTTACTTGCGCTGCGTGTCGGGCTGGCCGGCCGACGCGGACACGGTATCCAGCGGGCGAATCGCGGATGCCGTCGGCGTCAGCGACGCGCAAGTCCGTCGCGATCTCGCGGCATTGGGTCATCTCGGGCAACGAGGAGTCGGCTACGACGCACGCGAACTGGCCAACGCGATTCGCGTCGCACTGGGGATCAACCGTGCCTGGCGTGCGGTTCTCATCGGAGTCGGTAACCTCGGCCGCGCACTTCTCAAGTATCAGGGTTTCCGTGCGCAGGGTTTCGAGATCGTCGGCCTGTTCGATAGCGACCCCACGAAAGTCGGGCAGGAAGTTGAAGGACTAACCATCGAGCCGCTCGCGGCGGTGGGATCGCGTGTGCCTGCTCTCCAGGCGGAGCTTGGTGTGCTCACGGTCCCCGCCGACACGGCTCAGTCGGTGGCGGAAGCACTGGTGGCAGCCGGCATCCGGGGAATTCTGAACTTCGCGCCGGTCGTGTTGAAGCTTCCACGCCGTGTGCGGCTTGTAACGGTCGATCTCGCGATCCAACTCGAACAGTTGGCGTTTCAGGTCCAGCACGGCGACACAAACGGCACGACAAACGGGGTGACAAACCGCACGGCGGACGAGGAGTGAGCGCAACTCATATGGGTGCTATGAGCCGAGGGCTGTTCGACGAGAAACTCGCTCAACGGATCGACAACTCCAATTCAGTTTCGATACTGGTTATTGAATGCCGACACTCTCGCTGCCGGAGCGTTGCAGAGTTCGGTTTCGACGAGGAAAAACGGCCCAGAGCGTGGCGGCGGCGATTATCCACATACCGGGCTGCCAAACGACCGAAGACCGGTCGCCTTCGGCCAGATCCTTGAGAATATCCAGATTCGGAAGGGCCGAGTCGACCTTGACCCACGTCTCCGGAGCCAACGACCGCAGTGGCTCGAAACCCAACCCCAGCGGGTCTGTGCCAGCCTCTGGCGCAACCAGCGAGGATCTCGGCTGCAACGCGCCGGGCAGTTCAGAAACGGCTGGCTCCACGAACAACCTCTGGCCATCGACGGACCGGACCCCAGGCCTCGTCGGAGTGAGCACGGTGACCCAGGGCGCAATGTGGGCCGCTGCGTCTTCCATCGGGGTGAACTTCCCAAACGATCCCGCATCAATGGCAGTCCTTGACACCGACGAGATCGGCTCGCCGTTTGGTGTAGGAAACAGAGACGAGGAGGGCGCAGGTTCCTCCGCATCCTGCTCCACGATAAAGGCTTTGTCTTCGGGCGTTGTGCCAAGAGTGAACGAGGTCGCGCCGAGAATATTCGTTAGCTCTGCCTGGACCGGCCTTCCGCCCGGCCCCGCAGTGACCAAGGGGCCTACCGGCTGGGTCGACGGCGTTGAAACGAGCAAGGGTTGGTTTTGAAGGGGAAGTACGGAGAACTGGGGTGGCAACTGCTCTTGGATGGCTCCGGTGCTGTTCGTCGAACTACTGGTTCCACTGGACGCCGGACTCCTGCCCGGATTTTGTGGATTGCTGGTGACAGGCGAAGAAGCAACCGGCTGATCGGTGGGAGCTATCGCGACAGAACCATTATCCGGTGTGGGCGCGGAAGGGGTAACGACGAGAACAGTGACCGGTCGTTCGAACGGTTCGCTTGGAAGAGGGGTAACAGAGAGCGTCAACCGATCTTCAAGATCTTCCACCCCCAGCTTGCACGAGGCCGGAGAATTCGATTTCGCCGTCCCAACCATCAAGGAATTTCCGAGCATCCTGCCCTCCATGACTGGATGTCATCCCTACTCAGTTCAGTTGGGCGCATACCAAAATGGGCATCAGATCAACTCGAAGTCAATTGGGAACGAATAGCCACTCGGGTATCTCGAATGCAAGAGCAACTCGACCGCTCGACTGGCTACGAGGATCAGCGAAATTGGGGCAATTCCTCTCGAGAACTGGTGATCAAATGGGTTTGGTTGTGACGAGAATCCAATGGCGTTTTGGTCTGTCAAATGCGCGGCGGCAAGAGGAGTATCGATGAGCCTGCCCAGATGATCTTGGCAAATCTGGACACCCGCTCAATCCTCGATTTCCACTCCGTTCTGTGAACGCGTTTGAGTTGCCCCGTCACGACATGAACAGATGATCGCATTAATAATTATATATCCGATTAACATTCACCCGATGCCCCGCTCGTTACTGTTTTCCGCTGGTTTCCGGTTTTTGAGCGTTTTTCCTGTGTCGTCCGGTGTCGTCCTATGTCGTGTTGCCGGAGCCTTTTTCCCGCGGTCTGTGGGGCTGGGGTTGATCCACTGGGCACAGACATCTGCCCGTCGCTCACGCTTCCGGCTCGTCAACTCAATGGCCCGGCGCTGACGCTTCCTCGTCAACTGCTCGTCAACTCAGGCTCGTCAACTCAATAGCCCGGCGCGGACGCTTCTGGTTAACTCGACTGCCCTTGTTCGCAAAGCAGCGCAAGGCTGGCAGGCTCGACTCAGTCACGGATGCGCAGCCTCAACGGTACCGTGGCCGAGGAGCCGGCTCAGTTAAGTATACGCAATATCACACAATTGTCCAGAGTGTCGGTCGGAGCTGTGCTCGCACTTCGATTCGACCACCGGGCAGAAGAGTCCCGAACACTCTTTTCCCCACCGATTCGAATGACGATGTGTGAAGACGCGATCCCAACCCCGCCGCGAAGGCAAATTCATCTGAAAAAAAGCGGCGAGCTTCACGCTCGCCGCGGGAAATGACTCCGTCGAGTTCACTCAATTACTTCATGTTCTTCGCCATTTCCTTCACTTCTTTGAGGATGGCTACCACCGCATCGTAGTTGAGCTTGCCGTTCCCCCACTTGGCATTGGGGAGTTTGCCCGCCAGTTCCGTCTCGTCGTCGGCGCGGGCGTGTTTGGTAAGCAGCGCCTTGACGTCGCCAAGAGAAAGCCCCTTGTCGGCGTCGAACATTGGTTTGTTCGCCTCGAACATCAGTGCGACGACTCCGGCGACATAGGGCGTTGCCGAGCTTGTGCCGTTGAATCTGCGCACGGCTGGGGGATTGCCGATCCGGGTTGTCGGCATATTGACCGTGTACCATTGCCCCGGGGCAACAATATCCGGCTTGATGATCTTGTTCGGATCTCTCCGGAACGGGCCAGGACTCGAGTACGCCGACAGAGCACCCAGGCGCATATCACGGTAGTCATCGGGTCCACGGCCGAACTTGACCTGGTAGTTCTGGCCGTTGAACATCGCATTCCAGTCGTAGCTGCCCACCGTGATGGCGTTGGGCGTGCAGGCCGGCGAGCCAATCAGTTTACTCGGACTCGGTTTGGGAGAGATGAATGTACTGTTGGGCCGACCATCTTCGGTGTGGCTGAACACGTAGGCATCAATCGTCACTGGTTTCTTGCTGGTAATCGTGAGTTTACCTTCGCCTTTCGGCACGCTCACTTTCACGCGAAAATCCTCCGCCAGCGGGTGAAGGAAAAGCCCGTCCTTGATGTCTTCGCTGGCCGTCCCCGTGAAGGTAACCCCGGTGGAATCCTTCGTGCCCAGGTACAGTTCCAGCCAGCCGTTAGCGTTGGGCGCCGACCACTTCAACTCGCCCGGTTTGTCGGCATCAACGTTGAGTTCGGCGTGAATCGGCTGGTACCCGTCATTCCCGGCGGAGATACAGAGGGCCCGCCCTCGCGCCGTCAGCGGATAGCGGGCATCGAGCTGGCGTTCCTCGATGAAACTCCCATCATGGCCGCCCGAGCTTCGACCGAAACTGCACGAGACAACGAGCTGTTTCTTTTCTTTCCGCGCGACGTCATCCAGCCAGCCACAGATCGCGGGCAACAACCAACCGTTACTCATGCCGTCCAGTTCGCCAATGCGAACCGCGATAATATCGGCCTTGGGAGCAACACCGGCGAACTTGTCCTTGACTTGCTTGCGACCGTTGCCGGCTGCGATCGTGGCGCAGCCGGTCCCGTGTCCGCCATCCCAGAAATCCCCGCCGACCTTTGCGATGACATCCGGGGATAGCCGGCGCCGCGTGTCGGTGAGCGCCTTGGTCAAATCAGCGCGGCTGTAAACAACGCCGATGGGTGCCTTGTTCGGATAGTAGAACGGCGGATCGCTGCCGGGAGCACCGGCCAGACGCGGCCCCTTGGCCAGCGTATCCCAGTAGTAGAGCACGCGCGAAGTCTTGCCGTCCTCGGCGATGAAGTCGGGATTATAGAAGTCGATACCGGAGTCGATGATCGCCACGATCACGCCCTCACCGGTCAATCCCTCGCACCCGCCGCGAACGATCTCTTCTGCCTTGCCGCGAACACCGCCGGTGGGGACGACCTCCGGCGGTTCCGGCGCCTCTGCGAGGCCATTCGGTTCGTCCCAGACCCAACCCATCTCGCGGTTGCGCAGGGCAGCCATTGCTTTCTGCCCGTTGTCGTCGATATAGACCCCACCGGACTTACTCGTGCAACTGATGAAGAGGTCGGCGAATTTGTCGAATCGCGTCAACACCGCGGCGCCGTTGGGGTGTTCTTTCTGCAGGAATTCGCACATCGCCTTGCAGGATGCAGCATCCTTGAACTCGACATTCCGGATCTGGTAGTGAGTCGCACCCAGCATGACAGCCGCCTGACCGCGTTGCAGCGGCTTCTCCTCAGCGGCGAACGACCCGCTCACAAGCGCAAGCGACAGCGCAAGCAACGGAACAGCGTATAGAAGGCGTTTCATGAGTTAGGTTCTCGATAATGGTTGATGGATTGGGATGATTTCAGCAAGCACAAGATCACGGTGGTTTGGAAGGTGTTAACTCATGCAACGCCGTGAAGGAATTGGGATCAAGGAATGCCTTTGTTTTCGCCTGGGGCGAAAATCCACCCCCTTGATCCCAATTCCTTAACGGCGTTGCATGAGGGGTGCTTCTGCTTTGCTCTATCCTTGAAACGGAACCGCTTAGCGCGGGAACTGCCAGACGCGAGCGGAGCCATCCCAACTGGTCGAGACACCCGTCTGTCCATCGGGCATGAAGGCCACGCGGTCCACCGCGCCGAGGTGCCCGCCAAAGACGGCGATTTGTTTGCCGGTTTCCAGATCCCACAACCGGACGCTCCCGTCATACCCTCCGGACATGGCCCGCTTGCCATCGGCCGAAGCCGCCACACACCAGACGGAAGAGGTGTGCCCGGTGAGAGCTTTCAGTTCCTTCGTGCTCTCCACGTCGTAGATGCGAACGGTGTTGCGCGTATCGCACATGACGACTTGAGTTTCGGAGCGGAACACCGCCGAGTTGGCACCGACTTCCGAAACCGGGAACTGCTTCACTTCCTTGCCGGATTCGATCTCCCAGAGGCGCATGGTCCGATCGTCTCCCGCCGAGAGGAGAAACTTGCCGGAGGGGGAAATCGCCACGCTGGCAACAATATCCGTGTGCCCCTCGAACCTCTTGATCTCCTTGCCGGTCTCGGTGTCCCACATGTGGATGGACCAGTCGGAAGGCCCCTCGCTCCGGAGCAGCCCGCCGCCGGAGAAGAGGTGCTTGCCGTCCGTCGAGACCGCGAGAGCCCAGACGGTGTGTTTGTGACCGACGAATGTCTGCACGACCTTCTTCGACTCGATCTCCACTTTCAGAAGTGTTCCGTCTTTTCCGCCGACATACACGAAGGCGCTGTCGGGCGAGAGCGCCAGCGACCAGGCACCGCCCTTCGGCTTCACCAGTTCGATCGAAGCCTTACCCGGCTCGTAAATCCGTACGCCGCTGGCGTCCGTTTGTCGCCCGACCGCGACGCGCTTGCCATCCGGGAAAACAGCCAGCCCACGAGCTGTGGGTTCTTCTTCCCCATACCGCCGCAGTTCATTCGGAATGGGCCAGAACCAGCCGTAGAGCAGTTCGACGTTGTCAGCAACGGCCTGAACAAACTCGTCGTACATCGGACGGAACACATCGGGCGCGAGGTCGTGATTGTCGATGACACGCCGCAGGTACAGGCTCCCGTTATCGAGCTGGATCGAGGCGGGTGCAATGGTGGTATTGGCCGTCATGATCTTGTAGGCGATCTCGGGCGGCATCGTCGCTGGGCCAGGCACGCGGCTCCATTGCGACGAGAGAATCAGGCGTGACCCGTCGCTCGTCAGCATGATGACGGTGCCGAACGTCCACGTCCCGCTCTTCAGCTTCTTTTGTTGGCGAACGATGAAACCGCCCCCTTCACGCTTCTCAGCTTTGAGCAGCGCACTCTTGAGAAACTTCTCGAGGGTTTCAGGAGTCAGAGCATCGGAATCGGGTTTGGCTTTCTCTTGCGCGGTGAGGCGCGCGGGACCGGACGAGACGGTCAGTACGCCGGCTCCCAGAACCGCCAGCGCGAAACACGCGAGCAGACGTCGGGTTGTGGTGTGAGGCTGCATGATGAACAAACGCTCCATAAGTGAGGGGGGTCGTCCGCTGCTTTATTCTCACGCAGCAGGATCGTGCGCTTTCTTGACAGCGGCCAAACACAAGGCTGCTGTTCGCCACGCCAACTCTTCCGTGAACTGGTGGCCAGCGTGATGTTTGATGCGGACACTGATTCACCGTCGATACGAAAAGCAAAGTCGATACCACGCGATGTGAATTGCGCCGCGTCTCCGCGCGGTTCGTCACCCGAGGTCGTTTTTTCACTCAACAATCCGCGGGTATTTCACAAGTGTGGTTTGTAAACCGGGTCCAGTTGATGATCGGACAACGACCACCAACATCGCACGAAGCGTGTGCGGGCACGGCACAGCAGTGTGTCAGTAACGGGATTTCCAGTGGCGCCAGGGTGAGGAATCGCGGATGGTGGTCGTCGCCCAGTGCGGAAATGCGTTATGCGGTGGCAGATGTTTCGGTGGTTGACCGATCGCCGCGGAAGTGGCCCTCAATCTGCTTCAGAGTCTCCTCGTACCTACCTACCCCGTGGAGGCTTTCGATGATGCGAATCTCTTCCCCCCTCGTGCTTGGTGTTGGTCTCGCTGGCTTTTTCCTGATTGCTGGTGCACCCCCCAGGAAGAAGACCGACACTCCCCCTTCTCCGACGAGTCTCTCGTCCTTCGATCCGTCCCCAGGTTCGGGAAGGCTCCAGAGCACGGGGCAGTCGGGTGAGCGTTCGGAGCAGAACTCCCGCTTGGCACGGCTCGATGAAGGTGACCCACTCACCACACAGACGAATCGCCGCGAGATCTTCATTCCCGAGAGCGCAAGATCCTTCCGCATCGAGTCCCGCGCGGGGGGCGATGCGGAGCGGTTGCCCGCGGATCCGCGGGCGATGAATACCCTTGCGCCGACGAAGCACGCCGCAATTCCGCCGGTGAACGGCGCGAATAAGCACAGCGCCGAGCCCGGTTTCACGAATGGCGTCCCGGATGTGTTGTCGATACTCGATCGCCGCTGAGGTCAGTTCGGTAAATGAGAACCTGGCAGGCCCCGTTCTCATTTGATCACCGGCCCCAGTCGCCCACGAGAATAAACGCCGCCCAGTGACGCGGATGTTTCGTCTTCTCGACCTTTAGCAACGCCAACTGGGCCTGGCGCAGTGCTTCCGCCTTTGAGATCGTTCCGCGCCGCGCTGGCCCCTCGGGTTTGAGGAACTTGTAGAATTCGCCCATCAGAACCTCGGTACTCTTGTCGCTGACTGACCAGAGGGTCAGCATGTTGCTCGGCGAGCCGGCCACGAACAGCGACCAGCCGAGCCCCAGCAATCCTTCGCCGTACTGTTCCAAGCCCGTCCCCGTATCGCACGCCGAGAGCACCACCAGACGAGCCTTTAGTTTCATCGCCAATAACTTTCGTGCCTGCAGCAGGCCATCGTTCTCCCCGTCCTTTGCCAAAGCAATGAACGAGTACAGCGGCGCGGCGGGACTGATCACTCCGTGCGTGGCGACATGGATATAGCTCGCCTCGGGAAACTCTCGCAGGGCCTGCGTTTCGGACGCATCGCGTCCAATGCGCGGAACCACGCCGAGTTTCTCGGCGACCGTTTTGGCCTCTTCTTCCATATCCTTCAAGTCGCTCAAGTCTTCCGTCGGCATCACGGGCCGTCCCATCACCACGGCCAGTAGCTTGGGGGCCGGTTCACGGTTGCGTTCTTCTGCCAGCCGCACCATCTTCACCAGCGCTGTAGCGGAGGGAGCATATGAAAGCGAGAACCGCTCGATCAGGTATTTCCGGTCGCCATCGAGCAACACCTGGAATGGCAGCGTTTGCAGTGGACCTTCGGGCAACACCACCACATGCTTCTTCCCCTTCAACTGCTCCTCCGCCGGTTTGAGCAATGCCTCGAACAAACCAATCGCCTCCTTCTCGAAGTCGTTCGACTCCTCAACCGTGCAGAGAAAGAGCAGTTTGTGAACGCGCTTCGCGAGTTCCTGCCGGCCGACAGGTAGGGTGTAGGCGTTCAGACGAGGTTGCTTTTCGTTTGGGTCTTGCGTGAGCAGCAAGAGGAGCGTTTTGTCCCAACCCACCGAAAACGACAGCACGGCCAATTGAGGCTCATTCGAGAAGAGCGTCTCATTCAGTTCTTTCAGTGGAGCGGAAGTGAAGCGGGCCCGCTGGTCGCGCAAGTTGGTGTGGCGGAGAAAGAGATCGCGTTCGAAGTTGTCCAGATCGGTCCGCGCCTCGTTCAGTTCCTTGAGAGCGTTGACCCGTTCCTCACCACCAAGAGGCTGGTGCGTGCGCAGTTCGGCCCGTTCGAGCCGGTCGCGTTTTTGACGTTGGTCGAGTTGTTCCTCTGCGGTGAGAGAGCCCGAGATATCTGCTTTGCCCTTTTCGAGGAGATCGATGAGGGTCCGCGCCTTGGCTTGCTCCATTGCTGCGAACGCTTTGTCATTTTGTCCCAGCTTGATGCGGCACTGAGCCAGTTGATGATAGGGATCGGTACGGCGCTCGAAGAAGCTCCGTTGCAAGGATGGCTCGACCGCGCCAGTCCGCAACTGTTCGATGGCCCCGATAGACCGTTCATAAGCACCCGCTGCTTTCTCCCAGTCGCCGGTGGAGCGGTGGACATCGCCGATGTTGCTCCAGCATGTACTCAGCACACGGAGATTCCCCGCCTCGCGCGCCAGGGCAAGAGCCAGTTCATGGTGCTGGAGTGCATCGGCCGGCTTGCCACGCTGGAGAAAAATACCGCCAAGATTCGTCTGTGTGAGTGCTTCCGCGTCTTTCATCTTTCCTCCGCGTGCGATGATGGCCGCAACGGAGAGGACTTTTTCCGCAACGTCGAGATTCTCAACCGAACGGACGGCTACACCGATGTTGTTCAAGACTAGCAGCAATGCCGCGCGATCCTCTGTCCTCGCGAGATGATCGAGGCTGGCCTGAAACTCCGCGACCGCGAGTTTGTAATTGCCGCGCAGCATGTAAATCAGCGCGAGATTGGCGCGAACACGCGCCTCAATTCCCGGAAACCGCAACCGTGAACAAATATCGCGAGCTTTCTCCAGGATCTGTTGCGCATCCTCGAGACGCTCGAGAAGGAAGTAGGCATACGCGAGGTCGATTGCGGCGGCGGCGTAGTCCGCGGCATTTTTCTCGGCGGAGAGGAACTGAAGGGCGGTCTGAAGTTGCTTGAGACCCTCGGCCAACCGGCCATCGTTCACCAGAACCAAGCCGAGCACACGGCGGGCTCCTCCCTCGCAGTAGGCGTCTTTCGTAAGCAGAGCGTACTTGAGCGCCTTCTCGCCCGCGGTGCGGGCGGTACGATTGTCCGCACGGGCAATTTTGATGAGGCCCAATACCGTGAACGCCCCCGACCGGGCGAGGTTCAACCGCTGCTCATTTGCCCCCGGGCGGCCTGCTTCTTGGGCAATGAATTGGAGCGATTCCTCAACGAACTTTTCCGCCTCGTCGCAGTCGCCGAGCATGAGATACGCCGACGCCAGATCCTGATCCGTCGCGTTCGCCCAAAACCATTCCTTCGCGGCGCGGAATTGCTCGCGTGCCGCCTTGAGATGCTTGATTCCGGCGTATGGTTGCGACCGGCTCTTGCACACTTCCGCACGCAACAAGTCCGTTTTCGCCTTGGCCAGGCCCGTTCCAACTCGTTCAGCGACTTCGGCGTAGATGCCCACCAGGCGATCGATTTCAGCGTCGCGGCGCTGATCCATCTGTTCGCAAGCTCGCTGAAACAATACGTCCATCAAATCGTCGCCGACAAGATCCTTCTCCTCCTGAAGCAGGCGAGTCCGCTCTTCCTTCGTCTTGGCTGTCAACAAATCGCCAGCAAAATCGAGGATGGGGTGGGTGAACTTCCAGATGAGCCATCGGCCGTCTTCTTTCACGAACAGAACGTCGATCCGAAACTGTTCCTCCCGATCCTTGCCATCCACACGCAAGGTGCGCACATACCTGAGCCGAACGCGAACTTTGTCCCCCTCCACCTTCCAGGCCGACAGACGCCGATCCGAAATGCGAATATCGAAGAAGTTATCAAAAAACCGCTCCGTCCCTTTTTCGATCGTGGCTCGATCAGGGGCCTTGCGTGCCACCGTGGCCATCACGCCTTCGAGGTTTCTCTGAGAGATGGCGTCGAGGTAGGCATCGACAGTCTTGCGAATCGCCGCCTGGTCCTCTTTCGGCTGGGCACACACAACGGCCGGAGTGAGAAGAAAACTGATCAGGACATAGAGGTGATACCGAGACATGGCAGTTCCCGTTCGCGAATGTCAGATTTCGCCCCACTCTGGACTCCAGTCTGCGAACACCGAGCCCAGTCAAGTTGATCGATTGCCGACGGTGGGGGTACCAGCCTCGCCCCGGAACGTGGCGACACAGCCCGCATAGGCATTGCATAAATACTGCATCACCATGCGTTCGGCGTTGTAGTAGGAGCCGTTCAGCGCGATCGCCGAGCGCATCACTTCCGCGAATGCCAGTGGCCGGCCATAGAAGAGCGGAGCGATAGTGTGCTCTAATTTCTCATACAGCGACGCCGCTTCGCGAACCGGATCGCTCGGCTTTCCGCCGTCCTCACCGATGGCCCACCCGGTCACCCCCTCCAAACAGCCTTCGATCCACCATCCATCGAGAATGCTCAAACTCGGCACGCCATTCATCGCGGCTTTCATCCCGCTTGTGCCGGATGCTTCCAGAGGTTTGAGTGGCGTATTCACCCACACGTCCGACCCCGCACACAGCAGTCGGGCTAGCGTCATGTCATGCTCTTCCAGGTAAACCGCCTTCACGTCCTCGTGAAGTGCAGAAGCGGCGGCGAACACCTGCCGGATTTGCTCCTTCCCGCTTTCGTCTTGCGGGTGCGCTTTCCCTGCGAGGACAATCTGCAGCGGGCCAACGGTGCGGGCAATCCGCCGCAACCGGTCCAGATCGCTGAACAGCAGATCGGCGCGCTTGTAAGCTGCGGCACGCCGAGCGAAACCAAGGGTCAGCGCATTCGGATCGAGCTTCACCGTCGTTCGTCGTTCCACTTCGGCCAGCATGTCGCGTTTGCACTGCGTGTGCGCCGAGAGAATTTCCCCCGGCGAAAGGCTGATGGCGTAGCGGAGATAGAGAGTATCCCGCCGCCATTCGGGGAAGTGCCGGTCGAACAGTTCGCGGAATGGGTCCGCGGCCCAGGTGACCGCGTGGACGCCGTTAGTGATGGAGTTGATCGGATAACCGGGGAACATGCCACGCGAGATTTCCCCGTGCCGCATCGCCACACCGTTCACGTAACGGGAGAAAGTGAGCGCCAGCCCGGTCATGTTCAGAGTGCCGTCGGCGTGCGGTTCGCAGGCGAGCAACGCCGAGGCCGCGGGTTCACCGAGCACGCGCCGAACGAGTTCCGCGGGGAATTTGTCCTGACCGGCGGGGACAGGAGTGTGAGTGGTAAAAACGCAGCGATGACGAACCGTGTCGCGCGCGACATCCGTGATGCATTCGGGCATGTACCTGCCCGCGTCATCTTCCAGCAGACCGAGAACCAGGAGCGCCGAGTGCCCTTCGTTCATGTGGTAGGTAGTGATGCGATCATCGCCGAGCGCACGGAGGAACTCGATCCCGCCAACGCCCAACACCACCTCCTGGCACAACCGGTAGTGTAGATCGCCGCCGTAAAGAGAATCAGTCAGCCGACGGTCCCATTCCGAGTTCTCCGGCACATCTGTGTCGAGTAGGTAGACCGGTACTTCCCCACTCCGCCCGCGGACGAGATACCGCCAGGCCCGCACGACAACCTGTCGCCCCTCCACAGTGACCGAAACGCGCTGCGGCATCGCGTCCAGCCGCGATTCTGGTGACCAGGACGCCGGTTCTTCCGATTGATTGCCCTGCGCGTCCAAGTGTTGCCGGAAGTACCCCTTTCGATGGACGAGCGTCACGCCGATCATCGGCACGCCCAAATCCGCGGCCGCACGGAGAGTGTCGCCGGCGAGGATACCCAACCCACCGCTGTAGGTGGGCAAATCGGCTTCCAGGCCAACCTCCATCGAGAAGTAAGCCACTGTGGGCGAGAACGCAGGAGTTGAGATCATTCTCCAGCCTCATGGGAAAAAAGTTCAGGATGGGCGAGAACCTGGAGAAGATCGTTGACGGCCACCACGCCAACGGGGTGTTGATCGGCATCCAAAACAATGAGGCGGTGAACTTGGTGTTCGAGCATCAGCCGGGCGAGTTCGGGAACTGTTGCTTCGGGAGCAGCGGTCACGATCGTTGTTGTCATGTAATCGTGAACGGCGTCGCCGGGGAGAGCGTCCATTTCAACCGTCTGCCAGTCGGTTGGAACGCAGTGCGGTTCGACACAGGTGAGGGCAAACTTCCCATCCGCCATCTCGCGAAGCCGCTGAAGCGGACAAACGCCTTCCGGCAACCGACAGACAACGCTCTCCTTGCCGCCCGGCTCGCGGCACTTTCCCTGGAAAGAACACGTTCGTGGAAGTTGCACGCGTGGTTCTCCCCATCCCGCGGCCCAGCGGGCGAGGTCGGAGACAGACAACACCCCGACGCACCGCCCCATGTCATCCACAACCGGCGCACCGTGTATTTCGTGCTTGGCGAGATAGACTGCGGCCTCACGCAATGGCATGTCGGTACGAACGGTGACGATATCGCGGCTCATCAAGTCGTTGGCCGTCAGGCTTGGATTTTCGACGGTGTTCATTGGACACCTCCACGATCCGATTTGGAGAATCGTCGAGGTGGAAAGCAACTCTGGAGCCAATGGCCGGTACCAACGCAAACTGGCTCTTTTCTTGCGAAAACATTTGGCTAACACCAGCACGCGACCCAAGGAGTGTGCGGACTCGGCCCACTCCGCTCATCGCAGTGACAGTTCGACACACTTCTACCGACCACATCCTCTCCCCACACTGCGAGCGATCGGAAAGTCGCGATTAGCTCAAAATGCACGCGGAAAAGCCGCATGACCCGAATCTCGGGCGTACTTGGCACTCCTTTTGCCAAATATGTGAATCAGACAAGGATTGGCGCTTACTTTCCGCAGGTCGAGTCCTGCTTCCAATCCGCGAGGTTCCATTACTCGAAATCGCCCGCAGGGAAGCGTTGAGTGTCGCGATTACAACCAACGAAGGTTTCATCTTTAACACGAGGAGACTTCCCATGCGTCCGCTTTTCTGCTCACTGATCCTGACTTTGGCGTGTGTGCTCTTCGCGCCGCCAGCAACGGCTGAGGCGAACCCGCCACGGTATCACACGTACTACGCACCGCGGGCCGTTTCCCCAGGCGTTTACAGGTACCCGCAAGTAAATACCACCCGGGGCTACTGGCATTCGCCGTCCGTCTGGTACGGCTACGGCGGTTACGGTTACGGCTACCCATACATGTATGGCAGCTACTACTACCCGGGCTCTTACGGTTACTGGGCAACACCGGCTGGCAGCAGCTACTACTACATCAACCCAGGTTACTACTGGTGGTCTAACTGGTAGCGACCACGTGTCGGAGCCTGTCGTCGATCGCACTCGCCCATCTTTCCCGCGTAAGGAGTCAGCATGGCTGCCGCACGATTCATCCGATGGTTCCGTGAAATCGGTCTAGCCGATGTGGCGCTCGTGGGCGGGAAAAATGCCTCCCTCGGCGAACTCTACCGCGAACTGACGCTAAAAGGCATTCGCGTGCCCAATGGCTTTGCGGTGACCGCCGAGGGATACCGGCACTTTCTTCGCGTTGCCGGGTTGGAAGACGACATTCGCAAGTCGCTCAGTGGACTGGATACCCGCGACCTGACTGCGCTCGCCGAACGCGGCCGACATATCCGTGAACTGATCCTCTCCCGCCCCTTGCCCGATGATCTGTGCCGCGACATCACCAGCGCGTATGCCGAACTCTGCCGCGAGTATGGCACGAATGCAGACACCGCCGTGCGGTCCAGCGCCACGGCAGAAGACCTCCCAACCGCCAGCTTTGCCGGGCAGCAGGAGTCGTACCTGAACGTCCGCGGCGACCGGGAAATCCTCGACGCCTGCCGCCAGTGCATTGCGTCGCTCTTTACCGATCGCGCCATCTCGTATCGCGTCGATAAAGGCTTCGATCATTTCGCCGTAGCGCTGTCGATCGGCATCCAGAAAATGGTTCGCTCCGATCTCGGCGCCGCCGGCGTACTCTTCACGCTTGACACCGAAAGCGGTTTCCCGGATGTGGTGCTGATTAACAGCGCGCTGGGGCTCGGCGAGAGTGTGGTGAAAGGCCGCGTTGATCCCGACGAATTCCTGGTGTTCAAGCCCACACTCAAAACGGGTCATCGCTCCATTCTGAAGCGTGCCGTCGGCGCGAAGCAGGAAAAGCTGATTTATGCCACCAGCGGCCGCAGCACGCGCATTGTGCCTGTATCGAGTGAAGATAGCGCACGGCTCAGCCTCTCCGACGATGAAGTTCTCAAGCTCGCCCGCTGGGGCTGTCTGATCGAAGATCACTATTCCGCCCGTGCGGGACACCTCACGCCAATGGACATCGAGTGGGCCAAGGACGGACGGACGGGTGAATTGTTCATCCTTCAAGCGCGGCCAGAGACGGTTCACTCGATGGCCCGCAAGGCCATTCGCGAGGTCTACACGCTTCACGAAACCGGCCCGGTCCTGCTGCGGGGTCGAAGCGTCGGCGAGAAGATCGGCGTTGGTCCGGCACGAGTGGTGAAGGATGTGGATGCTCTCCAGCAGTTCAAGCCGGGCGAAGTGTTGGTTGCGGACATGACCGACCCGGACTGGGAACCGACCATGAAGATGGCGTCCGCGATCATCACCAATCGCGGCGGGCGAACCTGTCACGCGGCAATCGTGAGTCGCGAGATTGGCGTACCGTGTGTGGTGGGCACCGGCAACGCCACATCCACTCTGAAAGGTGGCCAGTCGGTAACGGTGTCGTGCGCGGAGGGGGAAGTCGGCGTGGTTTACGCCGGCGCGCTCAAGTTCAGCCGCAAGGAAATGGACCTGAGCACCATGCAGAAGCCGAAGACGAAGGTGATGGTGAATGTCGGCAACCCCGATCAAGTCTTCGATCTGGCAGCGCTGCCATGCGATGGCGTCGGGCTGGCACGCGAAGAGTTCATTATCTCCGGTTCGGTGCAAGTTCACCCGCTGGCGCTGGTTCACTTCGACAAGGTTCCCAACGGCCCTGCCAAAGAGAAGATCGTCGCTCTTACCAAGAACTATTCCGATAAGCCGAGCTACTTCGTGGAGAAGCTCGCGGAGGGGGTTGGCCGCATCGCGGCCGCGTTCTACCCGCGCGACGTGATTGTCCGCCTCTCAGACTTCAAGACGAATGAATATGCCGGGTTGCTTGGGGGCGAACCATTCGAGCCGAAAGAAGAGAACCCGATGCTTGGCTTCCGCGGCGCATCGCGGTACTACGATCCGCGTTACCGCGAAGGCTTCTTGCTTGAATGCCGCGCCATGAAGGTTGTCCGTGAAGACATGGGACTGACGAACGTGAAGCTCATGGTCCCCTTCTGCCGCACGGTGGATGAAGGCAAGCGCGTGCTGGCGGTGATGGCCGAAGCGGGTTTGAAGCGCGGTGAGAATGGGCTGGAAGTCTACGTGATGTGTGAAATTCCGTCGAACGTGATTCTCACAGAGGAGTTCGCGGAGGTGTTCGACGGCTTCTCAATCGGCTCGAACGATCTGACGCAACTCACGCTCGGCCTCGACCGCGATTCGGAAATTGTCGCGCATCTCTTCGATGAGCGCAACGCCGCAGTGAAGAAGCTCGTGGCAGATGTGATTCGCCGCGCCAAGGCGTGTGGTCGGAAGGTGGGCATCTGCGGACAGGCTCCGAGCGACTATCCGGAGTTTGCGCGATTTCTTGTCGAGTGCGGAATCGACAGTATCTCGCTCAACCCAGATACTGTTTTGAAAACCACGCTGGAGATCGTAGACATGGAGCGTCTGCTCCAGCAGCCGCAACCGCTCCGCACAGGCGGCCGCGAGTCTGCAAATGCGTACCCCACAGTTGCCGAGACACGGCCGTAACTCAGCGGAGGGCGTGTTACGCACCAAAGGTATGAAGGATTCGGATACATGGGCGAGCCAACGAGTCAGAAATTCACTGTTTCACTGAAGTGATCCAAGCCGAAGGATTGTCTGGAAAAGACGAGACTTGCAAAGGAGACAAGGATGTCCAGCCCGCTGGGGAAGTCGCTGGCTGTGCCGCTGGGTCGAAAGACCGTCACCGATTTTCTTTACGCAAGCATGGGTATACCCATTGTCACAATTGAGAAGGAAATCAATATCGCGGAACTGGTTGAGGCGAGAAGGATTGCGAACCCGCGACCAAGCTGGTGTGCGATTTTCACCAAAGCCTATGCGAAAGTCGTTGCCTCCAGACCCGATTTGCGACGCGCGTATCTCACCTTTCCGTGGGAACGGCTGTTTGAATACGCCGAGACGACCGCGGATGTGGTTCTGGAGACGACGCTGGGAACTGAGACCATTCTGACCCATGCCCGCCTGAAGCGACCTGCCGAGATGCCATTGCTCGACCTGGATTGCGAAGTCACCGGATGTAAGGCAGACCCACTGAAACACCAAAAGCGCTTACGACGGGCCCGACTGCTCGCTCGCTTTCCCCGTCTGATACGCAGATGGGCTTGGTGGTATCTCCTGAATGTCTCAGCGCGAGAACGGGCCAAGCAACTGGGGACCTTTGGGGTCTCCAGCGTGGCAAACTGGGGAACGGAAGCGCTTCGCCCCCTGGCCCCCTGGATCTCGCTGCTGCACTACGGGAGAATCGACGCCGATGGGAAAGTCGCTCTTCGATTAACCTTCGATCACCGCGTTCTGGATGGCTCGGGTTCGTCGGCGGCGTTGAACGAGATGGAACGTATCTTGAAGTTGGATCTTCTGGGGGAATTGAAGAGCTTGCAAAATCCAATGCTGAAGGCGGGGTAGTTTAATAGATTCGACGCTGTTCGCGGCTCTGGTCTTGCAGAGAGCTTGAGAGATTGGGACAGGAAGCCGCTTCATTGAATCAGGCGGCTTTTGTTTTGGCAGTGGGCAGTTGCTTCACTTCTTCAAGTATGCTCGAATTCAGAACTTCTTCCATCTCCCGCAGCGCATACGCCACTTCCAACCCATCGAGAACTCTGTGGTCGATGGCGATTCGCAAATGCATAGAATCGTTTTCGTCAAATGGAGTATAGTGAATCATTGTCGTCCACGGGACCCAGGTCGAGATATTCGCGATTCCCATACTCGCCAGGACACTCATGCCGAACGTGCCCAGTTGTTTGACCCGCTGTCGAGGCATCCAGTTCATACCTATCCGATAAGCAAATCGGCGAACCGGGCCCGGAAGGCGGGCCAGACGCAATTGACGACGAAAAGCGGGCACCTCCTCAAGCGGCTTAAGCCGGGCCTCCTTGAGGAGAGCTTCGATTTCCATGATCCCCCGCTTTTCGGGAGAAGAAATCGGGAGATAGAAGAGTGCCTCTTCCCCCTCAAGCTGGCGCGAAACAACAACGCTGCCGACGTTTTCCGGATGTTCGTACAGGCGAGGCCAAGGACGGGAAATGAACATTCGGCGAAGTGCAGGCCGATTTGCGGCAACAACAGCGTAGGCTTTGAAGAAGATCGGCAGCCAGTTGGGACGAGGCCGTGCGGCAGCGACAGCGGCTTTGAGCGAACGGATATCGATACGCCGTTCACCGTGCGCAAGCGGGATCGGTTGGCTCATTGCGAGAAAATCGCAAATCATTCGGCGAGCTAGCGAAAGCCGAAGGAATGTCCCTCTTTTCCGTTCCATGCGCGATCTCCTCAACCATCAAGCCCCCCTTCACATATCGACAATCCCGACAGAGTCATTTATTTTTCTTTAAAGACTGCGCGACAGCCCAGCTTCACCGACTGATCCCGACATTCTGGGTATTGTGGTAGGTTGTGGCGAGCTGGGTTGATTGCTGGGAAGAACCCCGAGAAGGTGTTTGCAGGCGTCACAATCTTTCGTCAACCAGCATTCCGCTCTGTAAGGGTTCACGTCCGTTCCTGCCGAAGGGTATCGACAGCATCTCGCTCAACCCCGACATTGTGTTGAAGCGACAGAATGTATTCTGGCGTGGAACAGCAGCTCCAGGCTGCCAGTGCCCGCAGCCCGCATGTTCCTGATTTTGAAAGTGGGAGCGACGATGAAACGGTGGCACATCGGGTACCTCGGTCTCCTGGGTCTGCTTGGCATACTGGGCCTCATCCTGAAAAATCCGGGTCTATACGGTTTCACTGGTTTCTTCGGTTTTTTTGGTTTCTTCGCCGAACGGGTGGAAACAAAGCGATCGTGGCATCCCGGCGACCTCGGTTACCTCGGGCTATTCGGCCTGTTGGGACTGATCCTGCATAACCCGGGACTGTATGGTCTCTTCGGCCTCTTCGGTTTCTTTAGTTTCTTCGCGACACCGGTTGCGGCGAACCCACCGCCGTCACCCCGTCTTGTCGGTGGAGATAGCCTCCCCTTGGAAAACATCCCGACCGGGGACGGTCAGCATCGGCCCGGCGTCTCCCTTGAAGAGAAGATTGAGGAGAAGAAGGGGGTCAATGACTCCGCCAGATTGAGCCAACCTGGCAAGTGAAGGCTTTCTCGTCGGGCGGATACCCCGCCCGCCACACCGTTCGCTCACCGTCCCGCCACCAGCGCCGCTTTCCAGCGCGCGACTTCCCCAAGCTCGGCCGCTGGGGTCTCGCGCATCACTTCCAAAGTCCCCGCGAACACCTGACCAGTGTGCCCGTCGAGCGAAATCGTGTCCCCCTCCGCAATGAATGCGTCCCCGATGTGGCAACTGCGATAGTTGGTGTCGATGCGCAACTCGCGACAGCCCACCACACAGACCTTGTTGAGTTGCCGGGCGACAACCGCGGCGTGGGAAGTCCGTCCGCCGCGAGCAGTGAGAATGCCGCTTGCGGCGGCAAGTCCGGCGATGTCGTCTGTCGAAATGTCCGCGCGAATCAGAATCACCGAACGCCCCGTAGCCGCCATTTCCGCAGCTCGCCGCGGATCGAACACGGCTTCGCCAACGGCAACGCCGGTACTTGCGGGTCTACCACGCCCCACTTCCCGCGCGTCCGGGGAAGCGACCACTCGATCCGTTGCGATGGCGGTGAGGTCGTGAGCCGCGAGCCGCTTTAGCGCCGTTGATTCGTCAATCAGTCCTTCTTTCACCATCGCGCAGGCAATCTTTAACGCCGCCAGCGGAGTTCGTTTCGCGTTGCGTGTTTGCAGCAAGTACAACTGACCTTCCTGCACGGTGAACTCGAAGTCCTGGGTGTCGTGGAACAGTGCTTCCAGCCGGTTGGCGGCTTCGCGAAGTTGATCGAAGAGTTTGCGGTTCGCTTCCCGCAACCCGACTGTCCCCCACACGACACAGCGGCCCGACACAACGTCTTCGCCCTGCGCGTTCCACAGGAAATCCAGGTAGAGTTCGTTCTCACCCGTTGCCGGGTTGCGAGTAAAGCCAACACCCGAACCGGAGGTGCCGCCCATATTGCCGAACACCATCGCCTGAACCGTGACTGCCGTCCCGGCGCTGTCGTCGAGCTTATTCAATCGCCGATACTCGACGGCGCGCGGACTGCGCCACGAACGGAACACTGCCTCGATCGCCCCAGTGAGTTGTTCAGTGGGGTCTTGTGGGAACGGCGAACTTGTTGTCGCGGCGTACAGATCCAGAAACGCGGCGGTAACGCTCTTGAGAGCAGCGACGTCTAACTCCGTGACGCTCGGCACGGATTCGTTTCGCAAATGTTCGTCCAGCACGCGATCGAACGGCTCGGCGGATGCGCCACGCACGACTTCCGCATACGACTGCACAAGCCGCCGATACGAATCCCAGGCGTGGCGCGGATTGCCTGTAGATCGTACGAGCGATGGTACGGTCCGATCGCAAAGCCCAACGTTCAGGACGGTATCGAGCATTCCCGGCATCGAAATAGCCGCGCCTGACCGCACCGATACCAGCAACGGTCGACGGTCACCGCCAAAACTATTACCGGTGGCCTGTTCGAGTTCCCGCACGCCAAGACGGATCAGTTCCGGTGTTCCCGTTGGCAACCGGTTGTGGTTTTCGAGAAACGCTCGGCAGAGATTGGTGGGGAGAACAAATCCCGGTGGGACGGGTAAACCGACCGCAGCCATGCGAATCAGATTCGCGGCCTTGTTCCCGACTGTCTCGGAGGACGCTTCATCTGGCCCGGGAGTGCGACAGCCGAACAGGTAGAGATCATTGGCCATGTGGAGCTTTCGGTTTTCGAAGTGTATGTACACCTAGGTGTGCCTAAGCAGATGGCCACAGTTGCGTGTGAGCCTTGAACGAGCCGCTCCCTGGCTTGCGGTCGCGGCTCGTTGAAAGACCTTACAAACTACCTCGGCCTCGTGCTTAGCGCTTTGATTGGTCATCGTCGCAGCACTTCGCGCAGGATGAAGTCTCGCAGCAACATCACAGCCCGCAGCATCGCATCACTGGCTTCTTCGAGCTTGTCCGCGACCCGGCTTGTGACGTGCCACTGCTTGAAATCGCCCGCGAAATTGAGAACCTCGGCCTGAGCGCGGCGGTGAGCATCGTCACTTTTGTGCTCCACCGTCAATACTCGATCAACTGCCCCCAGGAAATCCTCCACGTCCTCGCGCGGACTTTCGCGTTGAAGACAGCGAGCCGTTTCAACTCCCTTGAGGTACTCGCGTGCACCCTCGGTCGCTAATTCCGCCAACTCCGTCAGCGCAGCGGACGGTTCGGATGGTCCTTGCAGAACCAGCAGACTGAGTTGATAGATCGCATCTTCGAGCGCATCGGGAATGTCGTCGGCGTGAATGAGCAGGTTGACGATCAACGTGACATCTTCGCCCTGATTTCCTCGACTGCGGCTGACGAGTTGATCGGCGCGATGTTCCCACTTTCGCGCACGCCGGACCACGCGCTCGATAAGATCGCGATCAGGCTTCTGCCCCGACGAGGCGAGCATATCGCGCGCGGCCAGCGCTAGTTCCACCCCAAGCGAAGCCTGCTCCGCCGCGGATGCGAGCAGCCACTGGTGCGCAGTATCGATGTAGTGTCGCAATTCCGCGCTGATCTCATCGCGAATCAGAAACTCGGAGCGTCCGCTCCGTAACCCCTCACTGGCGGTCTGGAGCGTGAATTTGAGGAATTCGCTCGTTCGTTCCGGGCCAAGCAGATCGGAAAGCAACCCGGCGGGCGGAAGGGGCAGGCGACCACCTGCACGCAGCGCATCAAAGATGAGTTGATCACCGCCAAGCGCGAGAAAGCCCATGTGCCCGAGGTCGTTGTCCGCCGCCCAGCGCAGCACATCCAGGCAGACACGCCGGCGGGCGAACTTCCGTAGCCGCTTGCGAGCACGATTCCAGTCGATCAGGAATACAAGCCGCGAACCGAGGTGCGTCAGGTATGCAAGGAGATCGGCAGAATCGCGAGCGGTGAAGGTTCCCAAACACAGGTGGTACAACTCTTCGCCCAGATCCTCCGCCCGCTTGGATACCATGTCCTGCCACGCGACCGCGAACCGATCGAACAAACTCTGAAAGAACAGCAATCGGTCGATATGGACATCGGTGTATGTCAGCGTGACGCGACTCCCCTCGACATGAATGACGAGAACATGAGCCGCGGTCATGCCGATGTCGTTCTGAATGACCAGCCGCTCGCCGCTGCGGGTTGCTGTGGTGCCGAGGCCGGGGTGGTCGAACTTCAACTCGCGCGTGCGGTTCACTCCGGCCATAAACGCCGCGATCAACGAGTGGTCGCTATCCGCGATACCGTAAACGCTGGCGCCGTCGATCTTCTCGGTCGCAACATGCTCCTGAAGTTTGTTCAATTCCTTGTGGAGGTCCATCACAAGCAGATGCAAGCTGTCGCCTGCTGTTCGCGATCCCGAGGTGATCTGGTCGATAACAGCCCCGGCGAGCCGATCCCCCGCGGGGATTGGCGTCTGGTTGAGGAAAGCCTGCAGCCGATCTTCGTACGCCGTAACGCCGTTGCCGACGGCATGAAGGGGCGCAAGCATCCGGCGGACGTCGTTGACCAGCGATTCGTAGATGCGATGGCTGTGGGGGATGGAGTAGCTGCCGGCCTCCTCTCGGTGACTTCGAGAGACGACCGCGTCGAGTTCCGCATCGGTTTCACCGACCGCGAGCCGTTCACGTTTCAGGTCGGGTGCTTCGCGATGTGGGTGATCGGCGTGTTCGCGTGCGGCCTGAAGGAGCGTCATCAAGTACTTAGCTTGATCGTTTGCAACCAATCCCTCGTTGACCAGCGCCGGCAGCAGCAGCGCCTGTTCCCCCAGTTCCCCAACGATTTGCGACTTCGGCATTGGCATTTCTCCTCGCTATCCGAGATTCAGCAACACGCGAGCCGAAACCTGTGTGATCAAGATTCAATGCGAGGAAAGATCCATCGGGAGGCCGGTTGTCCCGTTGTTGCGAGACGCAGCGATTCTACGAGGTCAGATATGACCAGCGCGGTGTGCGTGTTTGGCACAAGCGCGGACAAAATGAGTCACCTTCCCGCGGTGTGTTCGACCGATCAGCTCATTTCCAAAACGTAGATGACAGTCCTCAAGGAGTTTGAGTCGTAACAGCGATTCGGCTACGGAACTCGGCATGGCGGCTGCTTGAGGACGCGGCAACCGCAATTGCGGCCTTTCCTTTCCCCCATTCGGAGAACGATCATGGCAGCTGCACTCGCGCAATGGCAACCCGCATTTGGCGTGCTGGAGCCATTCCGTAAGGAAATGGAAGAAATGATGGAACGCTTCTTCGGAACCGAGAATGGCAACCGCACGATTCAAGCATGGACTCCACGCGTGGACGTGGAGGAAACCGACAAGGAGATTCTCGTGAAGGCCGACCTTCCCGGGGTCGATCCGAAGGACGTGGAGATTTCTGTAGAGAACGGGGTATTGACCGTTCGTGGTGAGAAGAAAGAACAGAAGGAAGAGAAAAAGAAGAACTACCACCGCGTCGAGCGGTCCGCCGGGGCCTTTTACCGCGCCATCGTCCTCCCGCCGAGCGCCGATGCCGAGAAAGTGAACGCCACCAGTACCAACGGCGTGGTCACGATCACCATTCCGAAGAAAACCGAAGCTCAGCCGAAGAAGATCGCCATCACTCCCAAGGCTTGATGATCAAGTCGGATCGAAAGCATGTGGCACTGAACTGAGGCGACCTGGGACTTCCGGTCGCCTCAATATGTCTGGGCTACCTGATCTTTCGAACCCCATCCTCACCCTTGATGGCTCGCTTGCCGTAGTCGTTCGAGCATTCCTTGCAGGAGCCTGGCTTCGTCCTTCACTTCCTCCCGAAACTCGGGAGAGAAATGCGTGCGGTGCAGTTCGACCTTGGTTTCGCCCAGCGCGTTTTCGAGCATACGCAGCAAGAGTGCAACTTCATCGGGATTGAGTGCAAGATGGACGGTGTTCATTCCCAGGTCTCCGCGAACGGTTGAAAGTGACTACCACAAGGAGGAAGCAAGGCCAGTGCCGGAGTTGAGCGTTTGCGGGCAGACGCCATTAGCCATGACGCAATTTTCTCGTACTGTGGATGAAGAAAACAAGCTTTTTAGGACACGTGTGGTGCGAAACTCTTCGGAGGAGGGCGGAACCCGGGCATGGATCATTGGGCTCGGCTCGCCAGTTGGCGATGATCGCATCGGATGGGACGTCGTCGAGCAGTTGCGGGAATTGCTTCCGCCGGGCGTGCGAGTGGAAGAGACGAGCGATCCACTCCGCGTGCTGGATTGTCCGCTCGGTTGCGAATTGCTCATCGTGATCGACGCATGTTGCGGGGCGGGCCCGCCGGGGAGCTTCCATCGGTTCGCGTGGCCCGACGCCCAACTGATGACACAAGGCGGAGTGTCAAGTCATGGCGTTGGGCTGGCGACGGCACTCGAATTGGGTGGCCTGCTCGGCAAGCTTCCGCCCAGAATCGTTGTGTTCGCCATTGAGGCTGCCTCGACGGAAGTGAATGCGGAACTGAGTCGGCAAGTCGAATCGGCACTGCCGGCCGTAGTTGCTCTCGTATTGACCGAAATCGCCAGGGAGAACGCGATGAACGATCCCCCCACACTGGAGTTGCTGAAGACACTTGCGTTCCTCACACCCGCGACGGACGACGAACTTCGTCTACTGATACCCGCCACACGCTGTGAGCAATATCCACCCGGAAAGATGCTGTTCCACGAGGGGCAGCACATCCAGCAGGTGTACATTGTCACCACCGGTACCGTCGCGCTGGAGATCAACGGCCCCGACCATCGACCGCAGCGGTTCCAGACCGTCGGCAGCGGCGAACTCCTCGGTTGGACGCCGATACTCAGTTCGGGCCCCATGACCGCATCGGCACGGACCCTCACGGACGTGCAAGTGGTGGCAATCGACGGCCAAACGATCTTGAAGATTTGCGAAAACGATCCGCAGTTTGGATTTCAATTCATGCGGCGAATAGCAGCCGCCATCGCGGCCCGGCTGAGCGCAACGCGATTGCAGTTGCTCGATGTGTATGGAGCCGAAATCCCCCGCTCTCCGGTTGGGGGTTGGCTGTGATGCTCCCCGACGCCAAAGTCTGGTTGGCAAAGACAGCCCTTCAGACGCTCATCGACCGGCTGCGAGCCGCTGGCTACGAAGTCATCGGTCCGCGTGTCGCGGACGGTGCGGTGACTCTCGGTGAGGTCTCTTCGCTCGCCGACTTACCGCACGGGGTGCGCGACGATCAGCAACCCGGCCGTTATCGTCTGACGATGGCTGATGACGATAGCTACTTCGACCACGTCGTTGGCCCGCACTCGCTCAAGCCCTATCTCTTTCCACCGCGAACGACCGTACTGGAAGTGCTCCGTGTCCGCGATTCGTGGGAAGCACGCGTCCCAGAGCCGCCGCGTCCGAAACGCGCCATCTTGGGTGTGCGGTCGTGCGATTTGCACGCGCTGACGATTCAGGATCGCGTCTTTCTGGGCGAAAAGCACCCCGATCCGGAATATGCCGCCCGACGCGAGGGGCTCTTCCTGGTCGCGGTGAATTGCAGCCGCTCTGCGGCGACATGCTTCTGCGTTTCAATGAATACCGGTCCGACGGTGACGGACGGTGCCGATCTCGTTCTGACTGAACTTGCCGATGGGTTTGTTGTGTCAGTGGGGACCGAAGCCGGCGCCAGGATACTCGGCGATCTCGGCAAGCGGGAACCAACGCCAGACGAACTCGCCACGGCCGAAGAAGTACCCCGGCGTGCAGCAACGCAACAAACACGCCGGATCAATTCCGCCACGGTTCACGACACGCTGATGAATAATCTCACCCACCCGCGCTGGGATGACGTCGCGAAGCGGTGTCTGGCGTGTACGAACTGCACGATGGTCTGCCCCACCTGTTTCTGCGCCACCGTGAACGAGGTGAACGACCTCGCGGGCACGCACACGACCCGCGAGCGCGTGTGGGAATCGTGCTTCAACGAAGAACACTCGTGGACCGCGAGCGGAGCCGTTCACCCGACAACGAAGACGCGCTACCGGCAGTGGCTCACGCACAAACTGGCGACGTGGATCGATCAGTTCGGTACTTCTGGCTGCGTTGGCTGCGGACGCTGCATTACGTGGTGTCCCGTCGGCATCGACATCACGGAGGAAGTCGCCGCGATGGAAGGAGGAGTTGCGTGACCACCCCGCCCCTCTCTCCGTGGCGCGTGGGTATGGCAACGATTTCTGCCATCACTCCCGAAACGCCCGGCACTGCGACCTATGATCTCGCCTTCGACGATCCTACAGTGGAATATCGCTTCCTACCGGGGCAGTTCAACATGCTGTACCTGCCCGGGGTGGGCGAGGTGGCGATTTCGGTGAGTTCCGATCCGGCAGAACCGACGAAATTGCGGCACACTATCCGCGCCGTTGGGAACGTCACGCAAGCCATCGCCCGGCTCAAACCGGGCGACAAGCTCGGCGTGCGCGGACCGTTCGGAAACGCCTGGCCGGTGGATCTGATCCAGGGTCAAGATATTGTCGTCGTCGCTGGCGGGCTCGGCCTTGCGCCGCTACGACCGGCGATCTACCACCTCCTCCGGCACCGTGCCAGCTATGGTCGCGTCACGGTGCTTCACGGAGCCCGCACGCCCCGTGATCTGCTCTTCACGGGCGAATACGACGCGTGGCGAATAGCGGATATCGACGTGCAAGTGATCGTGAACGTCGGCTCCGCAGATTGGAAAGGCGCGATCGGCGTTGTGACGACTCCGCTCGCAAATATGCCCCTCACTGCGGCAAAAACGAGTGTTCTTACCTGCGGGCCGGAAGTGATGATGCGGTTCGTCGCCGCTGGCGTGATCAATCGCGGTGTGCGGACGGAACGTATTTTCGTTTCCCTGGAACGGAACATGAATTGCGCGGTCGGGCTGTGCGGGCACTGCCAGTTCGGGCCTTCGTTTGTCTGCAAGGATGGTCCGGTTTTCCCCTACGACCGCGTTCAACGGCTCATGCTCGTGGAGAATATGTGATGCCCGCGAATCCGCGCCTCGCCGTGTTCAAGTTCGCCTCGTGCGATGGCTGCCAGCTCTCGCTGCTCGATTGTGAAGATGACCTCCTGGCGGTCGCGGAGCGCGTGGAGATTGCTTACTTTCTCGAAGCTGGCCCCCAGGATACGCGCGGGAACTACGACATCGGCCTGGTGGAAGGCTCGATCACCACACCACACGACGCCGAACGCATTCTCGCAGTCCGGGCGCAGTGCAAGTATCTCGTCACCATTGGCGCCTGCGCCACGGCCGGCGGCATTCAGGCGTTACGAAATTGGGGCGAGGTGAGCGAATTCACCCGGCATGTGTACGCCAAGCCGGAATACATCAAAACTCTCGCCACGAGCACGCCGATCGCCAACCACGTCAAAGTGGATTTCGAACTTCGCGGCTGTCCGATCAACAAGCATCAATTGATCGAATTGATTTCATCGCTGTTATGGGGACGTACCCCGCGTGTCTCTCGACAAAGTGTCTGTGTCGAGTGCAAACGGCGGCAGGTGGTGTGCGTGGCAGTCGCACGCGGGGTGGCGTGTTTGGGGCCAGTCACGCAGATTGGCTGCGAGGTGATCTGCCCGTCATACGCCCGCGAATGCTTCGGCTGCTTCGGACCGAAAGAGCAGCCGAACCTGATTAGCCTCGGCGTTCGCTATCGTGCGGATGGGCATGATCCCAATCACCTGACGCGATTGGTTCACAACTTCAACGCCAACGCACCGGAGTTTCGCGCCTATCCACCGAAGAAGCAGGAGGGGTGACGTGTCGGAATCTCGAACTATTCGCGTTGGCGCGATCACCCGCGTGGAGGGCGAGGGGGCACTCCACGTTACTGTTCACGACGGGATGGTGGTGTCCGCGCAACTGAATATCTACGAGCCGCCGCGATTCTTCGAGGCCTTTCTGCGTGGCCGTGAAGTTCGCGAAGTCACGGACATCGTTGCGCGCATCTGCGGGATCTGCCCGGTGGCGTATCAGATGAGCGCGGCGCACGCGCTGGAGAAGGCGCTGGGGATGCACGTCCCCCCGGGGGTACGCGAACTTCGCCGACTTCTTTACTGCGGTGAGTGGATCGAAAGTCACGGGCTGCACATTTATATGCTCCACGCGCCGGACTTTCTTGGCCTGGAGAGCGGCATCGCACTGGCCGTCAAACACCGCGACATTGTGGAACGCGGACTGCGGTTGAAGAAGATCGGCAATCGCATTCTGGAAGTGCTCGGGGGGCGGGCGATTCATCCTATCAATGTGACCGTGGGCGGATTCTATCGCGCACCGCGTGTGGCTGACATTCGTGCCCTGCTGCCGGATCTGCGGTGGGGATTGCAAGCCGCTATCGACACCTTTCGCTGGGCCGCAGCGTTCGACTTCCCCGCACTCGATGTCAATTACGAGATGGTGAGTTTGCGGCACACCAGCGAGTACCCCATGAATGAGGGGAACGTGGTGTCGTCGCGTGGAGTGAACGTCCCGCCGGAGTCGTACGAGCGGCACTTTGCGGAGCGGCACGAACCCCAAAGTACCGCGTTGCACAGCGTCACAGTGCCGGACGGTCAGTCGTATCTCGTTGGTCCGCTTGCACGCGTGAATCTCTGCTTCGATCAGCTTTCGCCGACCGCGAAGCGCGAAGCTGAAGCCGCGAAGCTGGCCTGGCCGTGCCGAAATAACTTCAAAAGTATCCTGGCGCGCTCACTGGAACTCATCACGGCATTCGAGGACGCGATCCACCTGGCGGAGGAATATCGAGCCGAGCCGGCTCCGACCCGCACGGAGGTACGATTGCGCGAAGGCGAAGGCTGCCACGCTACCGAAGCTCCACGCGGGCTCATCTACCACCGCTATCGCGTCGGCGCCGATGGGCTGATTGCGGAGGCGAAGATCGTTCCACCCACTTCGCAGAACCAGGGGCAGATCGAGCGCGATCTCACGGCATACCTGCCGGGCCTGCTCCATCTGGAAGATGATGCCGTTGCGCGCCGGTGCGAACACCTGATCCGCAACTACGACCCGTGCATCAGTTGCGCCACTCACTCTTTGCGAGTCAAGATCGACCGCCGGTGACACTATCGGCCGGAACATGAATTAAGAACCGGTCAAGGCCGAGGAAATCTCGAATTCGACTCCGCCTTCGGCCGGGTGATCGCGCACCTGAAAACGTGCTTCGCGGAAGACGTCGAGTAGCGGGGCATTTTCGACCGAAGTGAGGACATAGAAGCGGGTAAATCCGTTCTGAGAAGCCAGCAGGGCCAGCCGTTTCAGAAGGAATGGAGCAATCGCTCCTCGATATGTCCCCAGCACGGCCAACGCCACTTCGGCTGTCTTCGCGTCGCGTGCCAGATACGTTCCAATGGCAGCAAGCGGATTGTCACTCTCACTGGGAATCGTGACGACGAGAGCGATCGCGAAATGCGGGTCATTCTCGGAAGCAATGCGGGCAATCAATGCCGGTCCCGGCATGGCTGTGGACCGGAGCCGGCTGTCAGGCGATTCAACGGCCAGTTCGCGGAATAAACGTCGGAGGGCTTCTCGATCTTCTGGCGTGGTGAGCCGAACCTGGACCGTACTGTCATCCGTGAGAGCGAATGCACCGGTTGCGGTGGGAGTTTGGTTTTGCGGTGTATCAAACTGCGGGCGAACGGGCGAAGGCATGCACTTCCTCCTCTGGAATGAGGAGGAAGTGCTTCGCACGGAGTATGCCAATCTCCGAAGGGGTGTTTATTATCGTCAATCACCCACGAAATCAGCGGCGAGATGATGAATCCACATGGCAATCTGAGTCAGAACCGCACACCTGGATTGCCTGATCCGTCCAGGTGATTGCGAAGCTGACACAAAGCTCCTCTTCGTTCACAAACGAACCGAACGCAGGCGCAGAGCGTTCGCAATCACGGAAACGGAACTGAAACTCATCGCGACCGCCGCAAGCATCGGACTGAGCAACAGCCCGAAGAATGGGAAAAGCACACCCGCTGCGACGGGAATGCCAAGCAAGTTATAAGCAAAGGCGAATACCAGATTCTGCCGGATGTTCCGCATCGTCGCTTGGCTCAGGTCGCGTGCTTTCGCGATCCCCCGCAAATCGCCCCTCACCAGCGTAATGCCCGCCGATTCCATCGCCACATCCGTGCCGCTACCCATTGCGATGCCCACATCGGCCGCCGCCAGTGCCGGGGCATCGTTGATCCCATCGCCCGCCATCGCAACAATGCGGCCTTCATGCTGAAGTGTTCGCACCATTTCGACTTTCTGATCGGGCAGCACTTCCGCAAAGACGGCATCGATGCCGAGTGTCTTCGCGACCGCGTCGGCGGTGGATCGGCTATCGCCGGTCACCATCACCACTCGCACTCCACTTGCACGGAGTTGGGCAACGGCGTCTGCCGTGGTGGGCTTGATGGGATCGGCAACGCCGAGCAAACCCATCAGTTTCCCATCAACGGCAAGAAAGAGAACCGTCTGACCGTTGTGACGCAGCTCTTCCACTCGTCCTGCCAACTCACCAAAGTCGCTAATTCCTTCCGCTTCCAACATGGCGCGGTTACCGAGGACGATGCGATGTGTGTCGATCCGACCCTTCACTCCTTTTCCCGGAAGTGTCTCGAACTCTGTCACATCCGCCGACCTCACTCCACGCTCCTGCGCGCCCGCGAGAACCGCCGCCGCGAGCGGATGTTCGCTTCCTCTCTCCACTCCCGCTGCGAGGCGAAGGAGTTCGTTCTCTGTGTTGGAGGAAACCGAAAAGACTGTCACCAAGCGAGGCTTACCCTCGGTGAGAGTGCCGGTCTTATCGACAACGACCACATCCACTTTCTCCATTCGCTCCAGAATATCGGCCGAGCGAATCAGAACGCCCTCCGTCGCCCCACGGCCGACACCGACCGTCACCGACATTGGCGTAGCCAGCCCGAGCGCACAGGGGCAAGCGATGATGAGCACCGCGACGGCATTCACCAATGCGTACGCCAGAGCGGGTGCCGGTCCGAAGCTCGCCCACACAATGAACGTGACGATCGCAACGACGACCACCGCCGGAACGAACCACGATGCCACTCGATCGGCCAACTTTTGGACGGGTGCGCGGCTCCGTTGTGCTTCGCCAACCAGCGCGATGATCCGCGCCAGGACGGTTTCGCTGCCGACCTTCGTAGCCTGCATCAGGAACGAGCCCGTGCTATTCACCGTTCCGCCAATCACAGCGTCGCCAGGTTGCTTCTCAACGGGAATCGCTTCACCGGTGAGCATCGACTCGTCCACTCCGCTGGCTCCTTCCAGCACGGTGCCATCAACCGGAACTTTTTCACCCGGCCGCACACGTAGCCGATCTCCGGCGTGAACATGTTCCAGTGGAATGTCTTCTTCTGCCCCATCATCTCTCAGGCGTCGTGCTGTTTTTGGAGCAAGCCCCAGCAGCATTCTGATCGCAGTGCCCGTACTTCGCCGAGCACGAAGTTCAAGTACCTGTCCGAGCAGCACCAGTGTGACAATAACGGCAGCTGCTTCGAAGTAAGTCGAGAGCATGCCGTGTGCGTCGCGGAAGCTAGGGGGAAAAATGTCGGGCGCGAGTGTGGCCACCGTGCTATAGCCCCATGCCGCACTGATGCCGAGCATAATGAGAGTGAACATGTTTGTGGTGAGATGCCGGGCGGCGTCCACCGCGCGAACGAAGATCGGCCAGCCGCCAATGAACACGACCGGCGTGGCAAGCGCGAAGCCGATCCAGTTCATGGTGGAGATCAAGGCGTGCGGCAGTGACACGCCGGGAATCATCGGAGCCATCGCGAGAACAAACACCGGCAGCGTGAGCATCACCGCCGCGCCAAACCGCCACAGCATCGACCGCAGTTCGGCGTTATCTTCTTCGCCGGCGTGCGGAATGATTGGTTCCAGGGCCATGCCGCACTTGGGACAGGTGCCGGGACCATCGCGAATGACTTCCGGGTGCATCGGACAGGTGTACTTTGTCCCCATTGGAGCGTGAAAAGGCGTTTCCTTCTTGGCACAACACGAACCATCGAGTTCGGGCTTGGCGGATGGCGGAGCGAGATACTTCGCGGGGTCTGCGCGAAACCGTTCCAGGCAGTGCTGGCTGCAGAAGTGGTAAGCGATGCCGGCATGAGTTGCGGATCCGGCTGCGTGTGCAGGATCGACGGTCATGCCACAGACGGGATCGCGGTCGGCATTTCGTGTGCTGGCTTCAGATGGTTGCTGGGCGGATCTCTCTTCGTGTGTGATTTGTGGAAGTGGGGTCATTTTGGTCGCAGCTCCGGGTATTTGGACCGAAACGACGCAATCGGTATGCCGATGCCTGTCCCAATCCAAGCACATCAACAACCGCCAAACTACAACTCGGTCACAGGCGATGTATGCGGGTCTGTGCGACTCTGACTCAACGATGTGCAAAGCTGGCAAGGACAACCAGGACAACGAGGACTTGACCGCGACCGGGAAGATCACCAGAATACCCTCACGTCCATCGCGGTGGTGATATCGGAACGATGAGTACGAGTGGGTCGTGCTTTGGACGGATGTGATAAACAGCCCGAATTTTTACCCGGTAGTGTAACGGTAGCACAAGAGATTTTGGTTCTCTTTGTCCTGGTTCGAATCCAGGCCGGGTAACTCAAAAGCCTTGTTTTCAGACATTTTCTGCACGTCATTCAAAAGAAATCGAATCTCTTGGGCGACTTCCTCGCAGCGGAGCTTCGCCCGCGCTCGCTCCACCTCCGACTCTCAATCCGTGTTCGTTGAAGTGCAACAAGACATTCAATGCCAGCGATTTGCGCTGAAATCACTCCGCCAGTTTCATTTCTGCGATTTGGTGAACCGCTCGAAGTGAGCCGCAGCCGAACGTTGACCGAACTTATTTTGAAAGGTAGAGGCTTTGCACTGCCGTTGCCTCGGGGTGCTGGGCGTCCCGACTGCTGGACTGGACGCAGTGTGCGATGGCTCCGTCACGGCCCCGTCGTGAATGTGTGGTAATCGCAGAGCACACCGCGCACCCTAAACAGACGGAATGTCCAGCGCAGCATGAACGGGCTGAACATCATTCGGATGACGAGGCGCAGCCACATCCGCGAGCGGACAGACGGAACGAACGTCGTGGCCTGCCGCTGCTTCTGCGCGGTGGCAAACGCGGTCGCGTGGTCAACTGCTCGGCGAGACTACGTCACCTGTTTCCGTCAAGTTGGTCAGTGGATCGAACCGCGCACGCGACCATCGCGTTGTTTACAGAGCGAAATCCGCGCATGAAAATGGGCGGCTCCTCCCACTAACACGCAGGAGGCGCCTCCATGTTGGGGACTCGATCACTTGCCGCCAAGTTTGGTCAGCACGTCGCTAACCTTCGCCCGGTCGCCGTGAGTGGTGCTCACCTTGGCGAATGTCACCTTCCGCTTCGCGTCGATGACGAAGGTGGACGGATAGGCGGTCTCGTTCTTCGCGTTCCACCGCAGCCCGTAAGCCGTTGTGAACGCGTAGTCGGGGTCGAGCAGGAAGTGGAAGTGGGCAGGGTAGTCCTTCCCCTTTACGAACTCGCCCGCGTGCTCCTTCAACTTCTCGGCCGGCCCGGGGTACACGAACACGACGTGCGCACCGGCCGTCTTGAACTCGTCGGCCTTGCCGCGGAACTCCGCAACCTGCTTCGTGCAGATAGGACACTGATAGCCGGGGTAGCCGCGCAGGACGACCAGTACGACTGGCGCGCGCTCGGTCAACTTCGACAGTTTCACCTTTTCGCCGCCGAGCGCCGCCAGTTCGAAGTCCTTTGCCTCGTCCCCGACCTTCGGCCCGATCTCGGCGGGTGGAGCCGCGGGCGTTCGTCCCGTCGCGAGAGCAACCGCCAGCGCCGCAACGGCGCACACACGGGGAAACATGAACCGATTCGTCATGAACGTCTCCTCATTCGGGCAGCGGGCACCGCGCCCGGGGTCTGCCCACAGGTTTGATGCCGGGCGATTCGCGACGTTACACAGAAAACAAACGTGCCACCGGCGCTTCCTCCGGCAGCACATCGTCGGCCCGTAGTGCGATCACCCGCGCCACAGAGCCTCAAGGGTCAGTCCGAGAGAAAGAAACTCGCGCTGTTGCCACATAGAACAATCGTACTATCGACAACAGCTCCCACACGCTCGTCGGTCGGTGCCCGCACAGTCGGTTCTCGTGGCCGATCTGGAACAACAGTGACCACTGGCGGAACAGCACGCGGTACGCTCGCCACAAGGGCCACGACGGGTCGTACAGGTTCGTCGATTCTGAGGTCACGCCGTTGAGTTCGATGATCGCGAAGCCGCGGCCGGCGCGGAATTCGTTCACGTCGGAATACCGCACGTCGAAACGGCCGATGAAGAAGCCGTCGAAGTGCTTCGCGATTGCGTCGAACGCGTCTTCAAGTTCCGATGTGATGAGACGCGCCTCGTCGCGGAACAGCGTGCCCTTCGAGTGATTCCCCACGATAGTGAGGGCGAAGCGTTCGCCGTCGGCGAGCACGCGGTCCGCAGTGGCTTCGTGCTTCGAGAGAAAGAGTGCGGCCTGCATTCGATAGCGAGGGTGCGACCAGATGAGTTCCGCAAGCGTGGAGCGACCGTCGCCGGTGATAACTGGGAATACCTTGTCCGTGACGGAAAAGATGCGGCCACGTTCTTCGCCCGGCAGTCGGTAGTAGAACACCCCCGCTTCGAACGGTCCCGCGTGATACACTTGCACCAACACCGGGTTCGTGTTCGCGATCAGGTACTTTTCCAGTTCGCTCGCGTCATGGATCTTTTCCACACCCGCGCCGCGCTGACCCGCGTCTGGCTTCACGATGAGCGGGAAGTTCCAGCCGCGTACTTCCAGCTCTTTGCACGCGAACCGAATGCGTTCGTCGTGTTCGCTCGCCGGAATGAACAGCGCCGGGATGATCCACTCCGTCGGCAACTTCGCGAGAATGGCCGCTTTCGATTCACCGACCACACCGCCCGCCGGAATGCCGGGATTGGCACTGGTCCACACGGTAAGACTCCGATAGCGAATGCTCAGGAGAACGACCCACGGCACGAGCGGCAAGTAGAACACCCACGCCGGCCAGAACTCCCATCGCCACAGTGTCGAGAACTTCGCGGATAACTGAGCACGGCCAATGCGCGTGAATAACTTCGGCACGACGCGGAGTGCCAGGAACGTACTCACCATAAGGACAAGAACAGCCCAACTCGGCACTGCGGCACCGAAGAAGGCGACCGACAACACGACCAGCGGCACCCACACGAGCGCCGCGACCACGGACCACACCAACACACGCATTCCTCCGCGTTTGGCGACGCCCGCGGCGAGCAGAAGCGGCACCCGCGTGCCTGGGAGGAACCGAGCGGCGACCGCCACCTTTCCGCCGTACCGCCCGAACCAGTTCGACAGCTCCGCGAGCCGCGATTTCGGCAGCCGGCGCTGCACCCAACTTCGGTTCCCCGCGATGCGTGCGAGAAACCAGACGCCCGCATCGCCAAGCGCGATGCCGACAAAACACGCGAGGATCACCGGAAACCAATCGGCACGTCCGGCGGCGACGAGCAAACCCGCTCCGAGGCACGTGAGGTCTTCCGAGAGGAAGGTCGCAACGACCAGCAGCGCGAACAAGAGCGGACCAGTTGCAGTTTCGAGAAACGGGAACGGAAGTGGGGTCACGTGGCACCAATCAGAGGAAGTGAAATGGTCGTGTCCTCGGCGGGCAGATCTGGAGCGTCGGCGTGGTACGAAAAGACCGCTTCGACCGCGCCGAGGTCAATGACCGCGTGGCTGACCGTGCGGGCGGTGTCGCGGGCCATGTTCACGCTGAGGTGTTCCCGCCCCGGCCACCTGTGCCGGTGGAATGCGTGTTGGGATGCCTCCCACACATGCGACCCGCCCATGAACATCTGGTCGAACAATACGCGGCGCACGCCTTCGACGAGGTGATCGCCGAGCCCGGACGACGTGAACATGAGCGGCGTGCCGCCCACTAACCGCGACATCACCATCGGCTCGCGCCCGTCCCAGCGGACATCAGCAACGAGACCGTCGCCGATCAGCACGAGCCGGAAGGGGGCGAAGTCGCGGTAGTTCAGGCGTTCGCAGACGGCCAGCGCTGCGGACGGCGAGTCGCATTCAAGGAGCGACGGAATGACCTCCCCGCGCGATCGCGGAGGCTTTGGCGCGCTGCGGTCGCGGTGAGGCAGATTCACGTTCAAGACCGCGAGTGTCAACCCCGTATCGTTGACCGCGAGCCACGTCCCACCGGAGGTCGGGTCAAAGGGGAACACTGCGGTATGTGCTCCGAACTGCTTCACCTCCGGCGGCAAGGCGGCGGCACGAGTGCGCGATTCGTCGCGGTTGAACGCGATCCGCAATGCGTCGGATGCCAGGGGGATGAGAGTCAGCGTACACACGTGCGTGCCTTCTTGTGCGCGATGGTGGACGGGGCGTAGCCGAAGTCCGCGGGCACCGCCGCCCCGATTAACTTCACCATAATCCGAATGAGCGCGTTGTGGTGGATCGTGTGGCTCACTACGAACGCCAGTTCGCGCTCCGCACTCGTGAATACTTCGACTGGTGGCAGGTCCGGTGCGACGAGTGCCGACAACACGAATGATTGCGGCGCCGCCTTCCACGCAAATTGCCGCAGTTTACCTTGAAGTTGAATGACCGCGTCCTGGGCGGCGATTCGGTCGCGTTCCACCGCGGTGTCGCGGTCACGATGGTCGTAGCACACGCGTCCGGTCGGAAGCCCGTGGAGGAACGCGGTGATGTGGTCGAGGTTGTGCCGCACGTGCCCGCCGATGGAACTCTCCACCACACCGACCGGCTTCCGCGTGTACTCCTCGTCGGTGAGCGTTTCGATCAGAACAATAAGTTGGTCGAGGAGTCCCACGAGCGGGCGCACGGCTTCTGGCTCGCCCAGGCACGGTGTTGTGGGAACGGAACAGTTCGCGGCTTCGGTCATCTTGTCTCTCCGAGGGTTGCAGGTCTGATGCCGCGTCCGGTCGGCGGTTACACGCATTCGCGAAACGAACAAGCCGCCGGAGATTCCGACGGCCCGTTAACTGGCACCCGCACCGCAAGCGATGTTCGTTAGCGCTTCCGCCACCCAAGGAATGGCAGCGTGACCCCGCGATACCACAGCACCACGAGCGAAGCAAACACAACGGCCGACGCCATCGCGAACAGCAACCCGCCGTCGCGCTCACCGGTTTCGGGATCGACGACCGAGATACCGAGTGTCGTGAGGTGTGTGAGAATCGCGCCGCTCATCAGACCGAGCGCAAGGACCGCGCCGAACGCCGCCGTTCTCGGAATCAGAACCAGAACGACCGCGAGCAACTCCATCACGCCCACCGCTGTTGCCGCGGGGCGACCGCCGAGCTGCTCGAAGATGTAGCGCGTTTGCGGCGCGTACGTGAACTTGAAGAACAGCGTTTGCCCGAGTATCAGCGCAATGAAGATCTGTGCCGACCACGGCACAATGATCACGTACTTGTGCACGGGGCAGTCCTTGTACGGGTCGTCAAGACGGCAGGTACCTTTCTCGCGCTCGGCGGGCGCCGAGCCATCAACTGCTGCCGGTGGCGTGTTCGCGGGTGAAGGTTCGGTCGCAGGGGGTATAGGCTCGGTTGACATCGTATGCTCACTTTGCGTGTGTGAACTCGCGGGCTACCGCAACTGATGATACGATGCCGAGGTCGTCCGTTTGGTTACACGAAGGCACAATGGCCGATTCCACACTGCCTGCGGACCGCGAAGAAGCCGCCGCGCTGCGGGCGATCGTCGAAGGGACCGCGTGTCACACCGGCGAGGAGTTTTTCCGCTCACTCGTGCGCAATCTCAGCGCCTCGACCGGCGTTCCCAACGCCTTCGTCGCCGAGTTCGCCGGGAGCAACACCCGCGTCCGCACACTCGCGTACTGGTCGGGGGGTGACTTTCTGGCCAACATCGAATGGGAGTTGGCCGGGACGCCGTGCGAGGACGTGCTGAAAGGCAACTTCTGCCACCACCCGACCGGTGTGAGGGCGAAGTTCCCGGACGATGACGGGCTGGCCGATACCGAGAGTTACCTCGGCGTGCCGCTTCGCGACGCCAGCGGCCAGATCCTTGGACACCTGTGTGTGTACGACGCCAAGCCGATGCCCGCTGAGCCGCGGTTGCTCTACACGTTCCAGATTTTCGCCGCCCGCGCCGCGGCCGAGTTGGAGCGACTCCGCTTCGAGAAGATGCTCAAAGAGAGTGAGGAACGGTTCCGCGACCTCTTTGAGGAAGCGCCGATTGCCTACGTCCACGAAGACCTCGAATCGCGGTTCCTCCGCGCCAACCGCGCCGCCATCCGCATGTTAGGTCTCAAGCCGGAGGAGGCAGTCGGCACGGTTGGCTTGTCACTCGTCGCCGATGTGGCCGACATGCGGAAGAAAGTGCAGGCGGCGTTTGCCACAATGGAGAAGGGGGACGATCCCGGCCCGGCGGTAATCGAACTGCGGCGCAAGGATGATGGCCGACCAGTGTGGGTGCAGTGGTGGTCGAAACCCGATCCCGGCGGCAAGTTCACGCGCACGGTGATGATCGACATCACCGAGCAGGTGTTCATGGAGCGCGAGAAAGCGAGGCTCCAGCAGCAGAACGCATACCTCCAAGACGAGATCAAGTCGGCGCACAACTTCGACGAGATCGTCGGCCGCTCCCCGGCGCTCGTGTCAGTACTCCAGCGTGTATCGAAGGTCGCGAACACCGATTCGACGGTACTCATCACCGGCGAGACCGGCACCGGCAAGGAACTGGTCGCGCGGGCGATCCACTCCGCGAGCCCGCGCCGCGCCAAACCGCTCATCAAGCTCAACTGCGCCGCGCTACCGACCAACCTCGTCGAGAGCGAACTGTTTGGCCACGAGAAGGGCGCGTTCACCGGCGCGACCGCGCGCAAGCCGGGTCGGTTCGAACTGGCCGACGGCGGGACACTCTTCCTCGACGAGGTCGGCGAACTGCCGCTTGAAACGCAGGCGAAACTGCTCCGCGTACTCCAGGAGCGCGAGTTCGAGCGCGTCGGCGGCACAGCGCCGGTGAAGGTCGATGTTCGAGTGATCGCAGCGACCAACCGCGACCTTGCGAAGATGGCGAACGAGGGTAAGTTTCGCGAAGACCTCTTCTATCGCCTCAACGTTTTCCCGGTACGCATGCCGGCGCTACGCGAACGGCCGGGAGACGTGCCACTGCTCGTGCGGTTCTTCGTCACGAAGGTCGCGGCGCGGCTCAGCAAGCAAATCGACACCATTAGCCCCGGCACGCTTGACGCATTGACTGCGTACTGCTGGCCGGGCAACATCCGCGAGCTGGAAAACGTGATCGAGCGCGCGGTGATTCTCTCCGACGGTCCCGAATTGGAAATCGACCCCGAGGTATTCTCGCTCTCGTCAGAGGGAGCCACAGTTCCCGATGCGAGCGCGCAGAGCCTCGTCGCGGTGGAACGCGATCACATCCTCAGCGTTCTGTCACAGACCGGTTGGGTGATCGAGGGTGCCAGCGGTGCCGCCAAGGTACTTGGTTTGCACCCGAACACCCTCCGCAGCCGAATGAAGAAACTCGGTATCTCGCGGCCCACATAACCCGCCCACGACATTTCGTGGGTGCCACGACGGGCCGTGGGTGAAAGCGCGGACGGGCCGAATCCGGCCGCTCGCCTGAGGAACAATTCCGGCGCGCCAACGCCTTGAAATCCGGCCACTTCCGCACTTCTTCGCGGTCTTCTTTTCGTCGCGGCACGGCTCTCGCTTTTGGTTCCGGCACGGACCCAACCGGAGCCTTTCATGTCCACTCTTGACGAAGCTGAATTGGTCGCCCGTTTGCGTGTCGGCGACAACGCCGCGTACGCCCAACTGGTTCACGCACACACGGGTACGATGACCGTGGTCGCGCGTCGGTTCTTCGGCGACACCTCCGATGCGGCCGAGGCTGTACAAGACGCGTTCGTGTCCGCGTTCCGTGCGATGAACACGTTCGAAGGCACAGCGAAGCTCGGCACGTGGCTGCACCGCATCACCGTCAACGCGTGCCTCTTGAAGCTCCGCGGCCGCAAGCGCTCTCGCTTGGTCGCGCTGGACGACGAGACGCACTTCACCGACGCGCTGGAAAATAACTCCGCGCTGTCACAAACGGAAACGCGCTCGCGCGTGCGCGCCGGCGTGGAGCAACTGCCCGAAGCATACCGCACAGTGATTCAACTCCGTGACCTGGAAGGACTCAGCACGGAAGAGACCGCGGCCCGGCTGGGCACGAACTGCGGCGCGGTGAAGACCCGCCTCCACCGCGCCCGGCAGGCACTCAAGACGATCCTCGAGCCTCAATTCGCCAACGCGGTGTAACTGCGCACGGAAACCGGCATCGGTGAGACACCTTCGTCCTCACTCGGAGAACACATGCAACCGAAACGAGTCGCCCTCGTCCCGGGCAGTGACGCGAAGCGCGTCGGTTCCGTCGCCGACGCTCTCGCCAAACGCGGGTGCGCGATCGCCGTTCACTACCGCGGTTCCGCAGGCGCAGAAGACACTGCCGCATTCGCCGAACGATAACCGAACTTATCGGTGCCAACTGGATCCTAAACCCGACCACACTCGTCTAAACGAATTGTTGACGGAGGCAACGGACCAGACTTCAACTCCTATGCATGCTCACCGGTTTCTCACTTGCATTCGCACCACCTCCGCCAAACAATTATCCCATTCGTGCGTAAACGCACGAATTTTGCCTGAGCCTCCATGACCACCGGACACGACCTCGCGATCGCCCTTCGCGCCGCATACCTGGCACTCCACCGCCGATCAGAGGCGGCATTCGATTCGCACGGCGTCACCGCCGACCAGTTCGTGTTGCTTGCTACTCTCAACCGCGGGCACGCCCTCACTCAGCGGGAACTCGCCCGCCGCATGTCGTCGGACCCCAGCACGGTGCGGGCGATGCTTGTGCTCTTGGAGCAACGCGGGCTAGTCGAGCGGGAGACGCACCCGACCGACGCCCGCGCCCGGACGGTCGCCCTCACGGCCGAGGGGACACGAGCGTTCCAGCGGCTCTGGACAGCGGGCGAGCCGATCCGGGCGCAGATGCTCGGCGTGCTTGACCCCGACGAGACCGAGACCCTCGTCGGCTTACTCTCTCGGGTGGCCGGCGCGCTGAATCCGGAGTCCGTCCCGGTCTGCGGATCGACTTCCTCTCACCCCAATCGAGGCGAATCATGAGCGGACGCGTGTTAGCCTGGGCGGTTCTCGTCGCCCTGGTAGCGCCGGTCGTCGCAAGGAGTCAGAAGGACGACCCGCCGAAACCGGCGGGCAAGATCGAGGCTCTGCCAAAGGATTTCGACAAGAAACGCAACGGCATCGACCACGGCAAACTGGAAACTGCGGAGTACGAATCGAAGACTGTTGGCACCACCCGGAAAGTTACCATGTACACCCTGCCGGGGTACACGAAGGACAACAAGTACCCGGTGCTGTACCTGTTGCACGGCATCGGCGGGGATGAGAACGAGTGGCGCCGCGGCGGCCGGACGTGATCCTCGATAACCTTATCGCCGATCGTTTAGGCAGTTGCGCCTGAGTCTATCGAGCGGTGATCGAGGGCGCACCCACACCGGTCCCAAAAGGCAGGAGGTCGTTCTTTGGCGGTTCCCTGCACAGTTCCCTGCACGCTTCAGAAGTGCTTGTTTTTCCAGTATGCCCGACAGGAGTTGAACCTGTAACCTTCGGCTCCGGAGGCCGACGCTCTATCCAGTTGAGCTACGGGCACTTGTGTGCGAAAAAACTCAAAAAACTCCCACATTTTCCACGATTTCGGACCTCGTTGCGAACAGACTGGACTTCCAGAATTTTAGCGCCTTTGCGTTCCTTTTCAATCGCTTCGCCGACAAAACGCGGACAACGCGGACAGTGGCCAGAGCAGTCTACGACACCCACCCCCGAGTGGCAGCGCCGGAACTTTATCTTCGTGATTGATTGTTAAAACGATATGTTAAATAAAAATTCAATTCATTTCACGGGGAAAGGCGCGGCTCGGGCATCCGCGCCTCGGTGCCACCGTTCAGCGGAACGCTACCCCGTCGTCTGGTGCCTCTTCTGATGGCGTTCGAAGCTCTTGCGGAGCGCGTCTACCGAATCGCACCGGTATCCGTGTACCTTCTCGACGTGCTCTCGGATCTCCTTCCACGGCACGTTCTTCTCCTTGAGACTGGCGACTGACTCCATCATCGCGTTCCGAGTGGGGTGCTTCGGTTCGAGTCCCAGGCGCATCGTCCGCCCACCCGGTTCCGTTCCGCCGTCGGCGTGAGCGGCTCGAAACGCCGAGACGAAGAAGCGGTGCCGGGGCTCGACACGGTTGACGAGTTCCTCGACGGTCATGTGGGAAGTGTCCGTGTCGAGCGCGTACCGCGCTGGTAATCGGCATGTAATTCGAACTGTAGGGATTTGGGGATGTTCACACGGATGATTCATTGCGAAGGTCTTCCAAAAATTCTGGGTGGGCAAAGGATGGGCAGTATTGCCCATGCGAGCCCAACGCACTACCGCGACACTAAGTTCAAATCCTCCTTGGAGAGGCGAGGCTCCAGACACTCAGCGACCGAGTGTGCTCGCCCGTCCGACGCCCGGTTCGAAGTCGATCGGTTCCGAGTGGCCCCCGGAAACGACGTGAAGCTCAAGGACATCGATCTGGGTTCAAGGACCACCACAAGAGCCACAAGGAAGCGGCCGAGGAGATCGAGCAATACCAGACGAAGTTGCGGGAACTGCAAGAGAGGATCCACCCCGACGGGCAACGCTCCCTGCTGATCTGTCCGCAGATGCCCGGCCTCCAGGTCGTTTGTCTTCCCGTAGGAGATGAGTGTGATTCTTCTCACGGTCCTCTGGGTCGTCGTGCGGCAACTTTCTGGAGTTCCGCAACCCACGCATCGGTTACCGCAGTAATACGACGCTGCACTTTGGTAACGACTTCTGGAGTTCCGCAGCCCCAGGGTTGGTCACTTCGGTGCCGGTCAGGATGAGCGAGGTGAGGTTCTTGAGTGCGCCCAACGCCTTCAGCCCCTCGTTTGTAACATCCGTGCCGGAGAGATCGAGCGAGGTGAGGTTCTTGAGTGCGGGCAGTTCCTTCAACCCCACGTCCGTGATCTTCGTGAGGCCCAGGTCGAGGGTGGTGAGGTTCTTGAGAGCGGCCAACTCCCGCACCCCCGCGTTCGTCACCTCCGTGCCGATCAAGCTGAGGGTGGTGAGGTTCTTGAGTGCGGCCAAGGAATTCAACCCCGCATCGGTCACCTGTGTGAGGCTCAGGTTGAGGGTGGTGAGGTTCTTGAGGGGGACCAACTCCTTCAACCCAGCATCGGTTACTTGCGTTTTGGTCAAGTTGAGGGTGGTGAGCTTCTCGATGGCTGCTAGCTCCTTCACCCCCGCGTCTGTCACTTTCGTGTCGCGCAGGTTCAGACTGGTGAGGTTCTTGAGTGCGGGCAGTTCCTTCAACCCCACGTCCGTGATCTTCGTGTCTCGCAAGTTAAGGCTGGTAAGGTTCTTGAGGGGTGCTAACTCCTTCAGCCCCGCGTCCGTGACCTTGGTGAAGCGAAGATCGAGGTAGGTCAGGTTCTTGAATGCGGCCAGTTCTTTCAGCCCCACGTCCGTGATCTTCGTGACGCGGAGGTCGAGGTAAGTGAGGTTCTTGAACGGTGCCAATTCCTTCAACTCGGTGTCGGTGACGGCGGAGAAAAACAGTTCCACTCTCACGACGGGTTTGCCAGGCAATTTCTCATCCCGGATGACCTCCCCCCCCAGCTTCTTCACAAACGCGACGGCCTTGTCCTCCGCATCGTCCGCTCGCACCTCCGGACAAAGCCCCACACTCAACAACACCAGAGCGAGGACTGTGAGCCTGAACATGGTTCTCTCCGTGTGCCATTACCAAACCAATGCGCCCCGATCCTACCCGGTCGGGAACAGTGGGACAACGATCACGATTCTGAACAGGAGCCAAGACCGCCCTCCGGCACGGACGTACGCGACCTGGGGCCGTTGCCGTGGTGCTTGATCGACAACGACGATTCGCGACCTCGACCAGCTCACCATGGCGGAGGCACTCGCCAGGGGCACCACCGGGCTGGTCGCGGTTGCCGATGTCAGCACTCGGTCGCGCCCGGCTCGGCTCTGGACGCACTGGCGCAGTCGCCGACCGCAAGCCACGAGGTCGTCGCATGGCAGGCCTTGACTGCGGACTAGCCTCCCTGCCCTGAACCGGCCCAGCAGTAGAGGTCGCCCGCCGGCCACCTGCGCCTGGAACATCATTCAACGCTCGGAGGTCGGGAAAGCGTCGGGTCGTGACCGGCAACTGGATCAGGTGTGGCCTGCGGTGATCGAGCGTCTTCGCCCAGCAGAGCGTCGGGCAGGTAGTTCGCTTCGAGGTGGCGGGCCACGTTCGCGTACTCCGTCAGCAGGTCGGCCACTGCCTCTCGAGTGTCGGTCAGTCGGTCTGCCTTTCCGATCCCGAACTCGACCAAGCCCAGCCGCGCCTGGAGGGCATACCCGAGCTGGTCGAGGCGCATCAACAACCGGTTGAGTTCGTGGTCGTCGGTGGCCTGGAGCAGCCGGGGAATGATCGCCTCGCGGATGTGGTCCAGGTGCCGGGCGGCCCGACGCACCCACCACCGGATGCGTCGGACCAGTCGGCCGCCAGGCGGCAGGGTGCCGGCTCGTAGCAGGTCGGCCAGTTCGGCGATCACAGTCGCGGTTCCTGCCGTCGGCCGCTCGCACCCGGCGGCCACCTGCTCGATCACCCGGAGGTGGTCCGGGGACTCCTGCTCTGGTCGAGTCAGGAGCGCCGCGTACGCCAGCCCGGCGATATGCCCCATGCCGACCCAGAGGGAAGCAATCGAGTGTTCCCGGACTTCCTTCCAATGCTCCTCGCGCTCCCGCGCCCGCCGGTGATCGAGAACCCGCTCGATGAGCAGGACGGTCAGGAGCATAGTTGCAGCCCCGATCCCCAATTCCAAGAGGCCCATGTAGGCGATTGATCCTTCCCGGTCGAGGAACGCGGCGGCAACGATGCTGGCGATCGACAGGACGCCGGAACCCACCAGGACGAGGTGATACGAGTAGAGCCAACGCCGGCGCATGTCACCCCTCCGCATCGGATCGGTTGTTCAGAGCGAGCCGAGTTGTCCGACCTCCCCCGTGCGCATCTGGCTCTGCGGGCACAGAATTGAGCCGGCGGTCCCGTCCCACAACCGGTCCAGTTCCATCGACTGCGCAAAAAGGTTGTGTAAGAACGGTCCACCCGTGCGTTTTTGGCACACTTACGAATGTCGCGATGAACCGCGGAAAGAACGGATGCCATTCCGATCTATGAACTTCATCTCTACCTGTTTTCAGCAAATGCGTTGCCGGATGGCTTGATTCGGCGCGGAACGTGCAGAAGTACATTGATAATCTCTGAATACCCGCAAAAAACTGTGCGGACCTCAACCAGAGGGAAACATGGTCATCGAATTCACCGACATCCGGATTGTTGGCTTGGACGAGGAACACACCACCCGGGCGGACCCGACCGAGCCGCTGTATGACGTTCACTTCGTCCTGTCCGCGCAGCCGCCGGTGGGGTGGGCGAAGTTCGTCCACACCTGTATCGGTCCTCGGGGCATCGTCGGGCGGCATGGCTGGCCCATGAGCAAGTACTTCGTGGTCCGCTGCGCAACCGGCGAGGTCGAACGGGTTCTGGCCGCCCTCCGCCCGATCCTCGAGGCGACCAACCGGAAGTACCGGACCTGGGCCACCGCGCAGGAGGACGCGCGGGTGGAGGAGGAAGCATTCGACACGCGAGAACGGCAGAAACTCCGGGAACTGAAACCCCGGTTGAAGTTCGATTGACTGGCCTCTCCACTCGCAGGGGAGGCGGACACTCTCCCCACGCCGCAGATATCAGTGGTGAGGAGCGGTCATGTCCCGTTACGTGCGTGACCCGACCGACAAGCTATTGCGGTAGAAGACGGTTCCTGTGGATTGACTGAGTCGGGAGTGGCCGGCGCGGCTCGCGACCGGCAAGGTTTGGAGTAACAACCAACGGAGGCGATGCGATGGCTACGGATGCGAACGACATTGTGCGCGTGGCTAGCGGTTCCTTGAGCCAGACCCAGGCCTGGCGGGATCTGTTGAGGGCCGCCGGGATTGAGTCCCAGGTGGTCGGTAACAACCTCACTGCCGGGTTGGGGACGGCGCTCCCCGACTCGGTGGAGCTTTGGGTCCACCGTGCAGACGCGGCGGCCGCCGAGATCGCGATCGCCAGCTCGGGCGGGCACCATCACCGGGAGCCAGAGTCGTATCCGATCCCGCCGCACGGCCACCCCAAATCCGACCACAAGCCCGACCGCTCGCGTGGTCCCACGCACGGGGCCCCACCCCACCGCCCGCTTCCTTCCTGATGTAGTCGCGCCGCTCAGGGTAAGAAGTCGAATGCCGGGTCGGCGGTATGTCGATCCGGCGGTCTTCATGACAGTAGCCAGTACCACGGTTTTGCATCGAGCCGCAAAATGGTCGGCCGGTTCAAGAACCAGACGCAATTCGCGCATGAAGTGCCCTCGCCTGCGCGTGAACGAAAAGTCCGCGGGATCCGCTCTTCTGGATTTCGCGACCTTGCACGGGCGACGGGAGGGGCAACCGTTCCGGCCGACTCCGGGGGTATTCAAAGAGTGGAGAAGTCGATTCCGCCCCGGAGCAACCTCACACGTTAAGCAATTTCCGTACCTGCCTACCAGGAAGGCGCAATTCCGAGGATTTCACACAAATGATGCCAGAATGCAGGATTGTGCCGAGTGACATTTTAACCCTCGTAGCCGAGTACAGGCGGACCAATGCGCATCCGGTTTCGTGCGGGTGTCTCCACAACCGTGTATGATGGGTGCGCCCACTCATGTCGCGAGGGTCTACCATGCCCCTGAACACCGATGCACCTCAAGTGTCCATGTCGGGTTTTGACCTCACGCCGCCAACCGGCGATGAACTGGAGCGACTGACCGCGTCGCTCACAGCGGAGGAACGCCGGGTCATCATGTATCAGGGAACCGAGCCGCCGTTTTGCGGCGGTCTGTTCCACAACAAACAAGCTGGCGTCTATCACTGCCGGCTCTGCGCTCTACCGCTCTTTCGATCGGATGCCAAGTTCGACTCCGGCACTGGCTGGCCAAGCTTCTACGAACCGTTCGACCCCGACCACATCGAAGTTCGACACGACACCAGCCACGGCATGATCCGCGAGGAGATTGTCTGCGCCCGCTGTGGTGGACACCTGGGTCACGTGTTCCCCGATGGCCCGCGTCCGACCGGCCTGCGTTACTGCCTCAATTCCGTCTCCTTGAAGTTCGTGCCCGATGGGGCTGGTCATGATTGAGGTTCCGCCGTTCGCCCCGCGCCGCGAACTTGGTCGCACGGGATTTATGGCCACCGCACTCGGCATCGGCGATCTCGCCGACCGGAGTGTGCCCATCGAGATCTGCGTAGCGACCGCGCGCCGAGCACTCGACGCGGGGCTAAATGTCATCGATACCGCTCCAAACTACGAAGCCGGCTATTCCGAAGAGATTGTCGGCCGTGCCGTACGCGACGTTCGCCGCGATCGAGTGTTCGTGATCGACAAGATCGACCACCACGAACAGCCGATCAGCCCGCAAATTGACGATTCGCTTGGCCGTCTCAGACTGGATTATGTGGATCTGTTGGTGTTCCACAATTTGTCGTCGATGGACGTGTTCACGAGACTTTGCCAGCCCGGTGACGGATTCGACCAACTCGCTGATACGGAGAAGCGTGGGAAATGTCGGTTCCGAGGAATCTCCTCGCACAACCCGGATGTGCTGCGTGCCGCACTAACCGCGGGCGTGTGTGATGTCGTGATGTTCCCGCTGGGTCCGTTCGTTGACGCGCGGTACGTCACCGATATTCTACCGCTGGCAAAGTCGCTCGCCGTGGGAACCGTGTGCTTCAAGACATTCGGCGCCGGCAAGCTCGTGGGCGACACCACCGGCTACAACCAACCCCTCAAGACGCGCCCGCGCGGAAAAGTGTCGAGTGGCGGGTCTGAGGATACGGAGTCCGTACTTCCTCGCCTGACGGTCGAGGAATGCCTGCACTATGCGCTAACGCTCGACCCGGATGTCGCGCTCCTCGGGTTGAGCTACCCGAACGAGCAGGACGCCGCATTCGCCGCTGCCCGCTCTTTTCAGCAGCTGACTGCCGACCAGATGGAAGACGTGCGGCGGCGCGCAATTGAGGCGAGAAAAGACAAAGGGCCGTGCTGGTGGAACCCCGATCCACAGGCGTGAACTCTCAGGCAGGGTGACATGTCGTCTATTGCTGTCGTGCTTGTGCTCGCTGGGGGGGCGGGTGCCGATGCCCGAACATCCGCCCTGCCGGGATTTCGTGGAAGTGCACACTTCGACGAACAGGTCCGGGAGGAGTGGATCACGGAGGGCGTGCGCGCACTCGCCAACGCCCCCGCGAAGTTCGATCCGAAGAAACCAACGCGACTCGTCGTGTATGCAACGCCCAACGGCAATACCATTGAACAGACGCTGGGCTGCGCCACCGCCGATAGCCTCGACTGGCACTTCGACATTCAACATGTCGCCGCGCAGATTCGCGCACTCCGGGAGATTTCGCCCGCCGAGAACATTGTGTTGGCGTGCATCGAGGCCGACGGGTTGAGCTGGCCGACGTGGAAACGGAAGTACAAGGATGGCCCGGCACGTATTCGAAAAGTCGTGGAGTTGATTCGTGGGTGGATACCGGGCGATAACGTGCGAATCTCACTTGCCGGGCACAGCGGCGGAGGAAGCTTTCTGTTCGGGTTCATCGACGGCGCGGAGACTATCCCCGATTTCGTCGATCGCATTGTTTTCCTCGACGCTAACTACGGTTACAGCGACACCGATAAGCACGGCGACAAACTACTTGCATGGCTCAAGAGCGACCGTTCCCACCGACTGGCGGTGATTGCCTACGACGACCGGAAGGTGATGCTCAACGGGAAACCGGTCGTCGGTCCCGATGGCGGTACCTTTCGCGCAACCGAACGGATGCATAAGCGATTCGCCAAGGACGTAACGTTCGCCGAATCCACCTCCGAGAACATTACGACTCGAAGTGCGCAGGATGGTCGGCTCGCACTGCTCGTTCACACCAACCCGATGAACCGCATACTGCACACCGCGCTGGTTGGTGAAATGAATGGCCTGCTACGCGGACTGGCGGACTCGGACGCGAAGCCGACTTGGGGCTCCTTTGGCGGGCCACGCGCATACGCCAAGTGGATTCAGCCCGCGCCCGCAATCCCAAAGCGTCCGGCCGATGCAGCGGGGGGGACTGAATTCTTCCGGACTTTGGAGAAGCTGACACCGACCGAACGCGAGGAAGCGATTCAGAGAGAGGTGCGGCGCGGAAACATTCCGGACTTCCTGCGTACATTTCAGAAGATCACCGTGAAGACAAAAGACGCGGCCGGGAAGGAGCACACGGTTGTGTTCGAGGTAATGCCCGACTACCTTGCGATCGGCAGCAATGCCGACTTCGTGCGTGTCCCAAGCACGCCACAGACCGCAGCCCGGATTGCCGATGTGTTCGGCTGCGCACTGCCGACGCGCAAGATCGTGGACGAGGTGTATCGGGCTGCTGGCGTGAAGCTGGAACCGAAGCCCATGACCGAGAACCGCGAGGCCATCGCGACCTTCCTCCGGCACAATGCGATCATTGAGGAACAGCGAGCAGGCCAGCAACTCGGTGAGCTGGTCGCCGGCATCAAAAAAGACGTGGTGATCTCAAACCGACTGACCGAGAAGCCAAACCGCGTCGCGATTTACGGCTGGCACAAGCTCGACAGCAAGCCGATCCAACCGCTCACCATCGTCCATGCCGATACGTACGTCGATTACAGCCACGGGGTGCGATTCGTGAAACGGATGGCGACAGTGGACGGCAAGCCGCGGGACATCCGTCATGTACTCTACTCCGCTGAACTGTGTCACGCGCTCAGCGATGAAGGCCCCATTACCCACCCGACATACTGATTCCGTGAAGAGTGAAGAGTTTGGACAGGATAACAAGATGAGCGAGGATGGCAGACTTCGATCCGGGACAGCCAGTCAATGCTTCTCTTTCTGCGCTGTTCTGATTCTTCAGCTCAAGAATGCTCGCGAAAAATCCGCAGGCTCGAGCGGCACGGATGATGCTTTCTTACTCCCATCGCCCACCCCCAACGCCACGAGGGCCGTGAGATGCAAACCACCGCACTGGACTGCGATGATCGCCAAATCGACTCCACCCCCCTGAATACGCCGACAGATGACACGATCCACGACGTTTTCGACCTCTGGCGCGACCTCGGCGGCTCGGACTGACGAGTAATTCTGCCAAGTCGGATTTACACCGCATGTAGTTTCTTCCGGCAAGTTCTACCGCCCCCGACTCGATGTCGGGGGCGTTCTCTTTGCTCTGTTCAGTGAATGAGAACGCGGCAGGCTCCGTTCCCATTTGAGTGTGTTCCACCCCCACGCTGTTTCACACTCCCTCGCCCCCTCCCATATCGGCGATGTAGTTCTCGTAGCGGTTGTATTCCTTCATCCACGTCAGGGTGATTTCCCCGGTGGGACCGTTTCGTTGCTTGGCGATGATGACTTCGAGGATATTGTCGTCCTGTGCGCCGTCGAACTTCCCTGGCCGGTGCAGCATCATACAGGTGTCTGCATCCTGTTCGATTGAGCCCGATTCGCGCAAGTCGGAAAGACGCGGTTTGTGATCCTGTCGGTCTTCTGATGCTCGGTTCACTTGTGCCAGTGCAATCACTGGGATATTGAGATCGCGTGCGAGGAACTTCAGTCGTCGGCTGATTTGCGCCACTTGCTCTTGGCGTGGATCACGGCGGTTCTCTGGTTCGATGAGCTGAAGGTAATCGATAACGATGAGCTTGAGCCCACCATCTTTTTCGTGCTTCTTGTGAAGCCGGCGGGCGCTTGCGCCAATCTGGATCATCGTGCGGCTGGGAGTGTCGTCGATGTAGAGTTTTGCACGCCGCAGCACTTCGCCCGCATCCATCAGTTTCTGGATGTCGTCGGAACTGAGGTGGCCCTTGCGAACCTTATGGCTATCGACACGCGACTGGCAACAGAGGAGACGTTCGGCCAGTTCGATGCGGGCCATTTCGAGACTGAAGAAGAGCACCACCGGCGGTTGCCCACTCCCACTATGCTCCGTGATGATGTTTCGAACCACATTGAGCGCGAAGGCCGTGTTGTGAACACACACGTCATTGGCAACGAAGTTATGTGTCTCTGGAACGGTCAAGTCGTAAACCTGTTTCAGCCCAACCGGTTCGATGGAGACAATCTCGTCCCAGTACACATCGCCGTCGGCGAGTTGAGCAAGCGCTGGTTGTTCGAGAACGGCAGCGAGCTTGTGCAATCTCGGACGCGACAACCGGCGGCCGATTTTCATGTTGGTGCCGCGGAAAAGACCAATCCGTTCTGCGATCTCCGCCCAAGAACGATCGCCTTTCGCCGCCGTGAGATCTTCCCACACTTCGAGTGGCATGCGGTCGCGATAAGTGCGATTTCCTTTGGCTGCGGCGCGAGCTCGTTCGAGTGCCACCTCTTTCCCGACGATACCAATCTGATCCGCAAACAGTCGCACAGATAGCGGTTCGATTATATCTAATTGCCACGCGGGTCGGCGCGTGTGGCGATATTTCACCGCTCTCGAACGCAGACGTCCCACAATACCGAAGCGAAGCAAAAGGTGCTGAATCTGGCGGGCGAGGCGTTCGCTCACGCTCGTATATCCAATGCGCCCGCCTCCCTCTTGTGTTACCGTGGCCCACCCGTCGGTGGCAAAGAGTCGATTTAGAAACAGTGCCAGTTGCGGTTTAGGCAATTGGAAAATGAAGTCGGGTATGAATTTCTCGGCTGATTTTTTACCCCACAGTCCTAATCGCGCCAACCACAACGTCAACGGGTTTTGAGCATTCTTGGAAGCCGCTTCGATTCCTTGTGGTGCAAGTTGTTGAGCTTCGACACTCAATGCGGCACAGAGTTCAATAAATGTCTGTGGGTTGGGTACGCAAACACCCTTGGACCACGGAGTTAAGAACGCAGGCGAAATGCCGAGAGTAGTTGCTACACGACGTGCTGTTCCGCGAACGGCCAGGCGTTCGCGGAGCGCTTCGCTGAAGATCGCACGGTTTTTCGCCAGATTCATTGGATCGCTGGCGACACAAACCGTTGGCGTGCGTGTTCCGTTCGAGTCTTCCGTGCGAGTTTTCAAGCCACCGAAATCTCGAACAGCTTCGGCGAATTCGTCGCGGAGTCGCGGGTTGGCGTTGGTGAACTCCGGGCAGGTGTCTGTGAAACCACCATCGCCGATCAGATATGCAAGCAACTTCACTTCGCATTCGCGCATGGGTTTGTGGCCGAATACATTGAGCCGACGCGGCACCGCAATGTGGTCGCCAACCTTCAATTCCCGGAGTGGCACCCACTTACGGTAGGCGCGGAAGGGATGGCTGGCGGTTGTCTCCACTTCGCGCCCGAGCCGAGTACGGACGCGAAAGACGGGTTTCAGACCATCATCCACGAATGCTGATGCTTCAGCCGGAACGAATTTCCAATCGTCTCCAAGCGTCAGCAACCGAGCCTCGCGAGCGTGAAATAAATCCTCGATGCGAGCGAGGCGTCCATCGGCGAGTAAAATCTCTGTGTTTGCTGGTAGACATTTCCCGACGGATGGTCTCGCAGCGATAATTACAAGTTCCGAGTTCTGCAAACCCGCGGTGATGTTGTCCAGTTCCGCGTAACCCGTCGCCAACCCGCTGATTGCGAGGTTGTCCTTGCCTATACGTGAGTCGAGCCGTTCAAATGCTTTGTGAATTGTATCAGCGAGCGTGTTGACTTCGCCGACCATGCTCGACTTCGCGATGTCCATGATCTTGCGTTCGGCCTGCGCCACGAGTTCATCGGCTGACTGGGTGCGGTCGTACGAATCGCGTAAGATCTCATTGCCGGCGTGGATCAACCCACGAATCATCGCGGTATCGCGAACGAGTCGCGCGTGATACTCCGCGTTCGCTCCCGTTGGTACCGACTCCCACAAATCGGCGAGGTATTCTTTTCCACCCACATCCTCGATCTGCTTGTTCTTGCGCAACTTGTCGTAGAGCAACACCAAGTCGAGCGGTTGACCTTCGTGGCTCAGGTCGCAAAGCGCCTGATAAATTTTCTGATGCGCGTCGAAATAGAAATTATCCGCGACAATGATCTGCTGAACCGTCGGTAACGTGTCGGGATCGCGAAGGATGCCGCCGATGACACCACGTTCGGCGTCGCGATTTTGAGGCGGTAAGCGGTCGGCAAGTGGGTCGGACATGGCGAGTCGCTCCGGTAGCCGCGGTGGGAGTGAGTCAGCGCGTCCACCTCGGGCAGCGTGTGATTGATAGCGGAGGGTGCGCAAAAAAGGAAGTCCACCAACAAGCCGGCGAGTTCTTGGCGGAGGAGGAAGCGCGGTAAGATCGGACCTGGCACCGGCCATGTACCAATGACGCCGATTCCGTCACACCTCGCTCATCTTCTCGATTTTCGCCCACAGCTCCGCGGGCACTGGCATGACCGACAGCCGGGCCTGCTTGACCAGTTCCCAGGCGGCGAACGCCCTGTCGGCTTTGATTGCGGCCAGCGTGACGGGGGTTCGCAGTTTCCGGACGGGTTTCACCGTAACCGCGACGCGTTTCCCCATCTCGTCGCCGGGATCGGGCGTCGGGTCGGCAGTCACTTCCATCACGCCCACAACTGCCTTCTCGTCGCCGGTGTGGTAGAAAAAGACTCGATCGCCTTTCTTCACGCTGCGCAAATTCTTCTGTGCCTGTGGATTGGAAACACCCGTCCAGATTGTGGATCCCTCGCGTTCGAGATCCGCAAAGCTGTATGTGTCGGGTTCTTCCTTAAAGAGCCAAAACGCCATAATTATGCTGCCCCGCGAGTGCCCGGTTTTGATGTCCGGATGCGTATAATGGGCTGGTGTGGTCCCGGCGGTCCGCCTCACGTGTTATGCACCATGAGCGCTGGGGCCACACCATTTTTCGGAAGTCGTTTCGGTGAGCCGATGCAGTCCTGGCTGGGAGCCACGACCTACTTCATCTTGGGTTCACCGAAGAGGATGGTCCGCGCTTTCTCCACTTCGGCGGGCGCCCAGCGAGCCAGCTTCTCGCGAGCAACTTTAGCGATTATCTTGGTCGTCTCGGCGTGGTGCATTGCATCGACGTGGCTGACCGTGGCGAGAACCGCCGGCACGCCGAGACGTTGAAGGTCGTCCGGCCACTGGCTGCGAATGAACACCAAGCCATCGGACTCCACGCGCTTCAGCTTGCACACCACACAGGCAAACTCGACTTGCTGGCCAAGCGGGTGGGTATTCATTTTCATGGCGGCAATGCGTGCTTCGGGTGTAAGCGATCGCACAAATGGTGCTTGCACTTTCGGATAGCCGACCTTGATTTTCGCCACCTCCGACCCGGCGAACGGCGACCCCACGGCAATCACCTTCGTCACCCCCGAATCCGGGTATTGCTCAACGAACTGCCGCGCGATGAGGCCGCCAGCGGAGTGGCCGATCAGGACGATGTCCTTGTAACCCGCTTTGCGAAGGAGTACCACCGCGTCGCGTAATCCGGGCAATTGGGGAACGACATCGACCGGAACAGTTTGTGCGTATGCGAACGCGAACACATCGAAGTCCTTCGCGAGTTCTTTCACCAGTTCGCTCTTCGGCTCCTGCCAGGGGCGGCGGTCGGGACGAGTCGCCTTTGAAGCGTGAATCGGATGAACGTGCAAGCCGGGTATGAGCAGGACAGCGCGCGACTTCTCAGTGGGCATCGCGACAACCCACGCCTTCTCGCTCCGTTCCGGAGTCACCTGCCAGAACTCGGTTGCGAGTTCAGCCGCGGCAACCGGGGGAGCAGTGACCAGGGTGGCCAGAAGAGTAAAAGTGGCGATCACAGCATTCCTCGCGGCGCGATGAAACTTCGCTCTGCGCAAGTTGTATCGGTTGTATGAAACGCGCTATTGCTGTAGTTCTACCCGAGACGGCGGTTGGCGCAGTTTGCGAGCGTTTCGTGAAGACAACTCTGCCAGCGGTCGATATTTGCCCCGACACGTGTCGGGCGTCAAGCAAGGGGCGATGCGATGGGTGTACTACCAGATTGGATGATTCAACGCGACGTGAAAATCATCCCCTTCGCCCCTCAACAGCACCGTCCGGGCGTCATCTCTTATGGCGTAACCAGTTACGGCTACGACGTGCGTGTGGATCGCCACTTCAAGGTCTTCACCAACGTGTGGGGAAGCACGGTCGATCCGAAGCACTTCGATCCGAAGTCGTTCGTGGATGTAGAAGCCGATTTCTGCATCATTCCCCCGAACAGCTTCGCGCTGGCCGAAACCGTGGAATACCTCGAAGTTCCGCGCGACATTTTGTGCGTTTGCGTGGGGAAATCGACTTACGCGCGGTGCGGGATTATTGTGAATGTCACGCCTTTAGAGCCGGAATGGCGCGGACGGATCACGATCGAGATTTCCAATACCACGCCACTCCCTGCCAAAATCTATGCTGGCGAAGGAATTGCACAAATCATCTTTCTGAAGGCTGAAGCTGAGTGTCGTATCAGTTATGCCGACAAGAAGGGTAAATACCAGGATCAAACCGGATTGACTCTGCCTTTCGTTCCCGGAACCAGCGCGGATGACTCGCGGCGCAGCAACACTTAGGGTTACCGCCTCCCTCCTGCTGGCTTATCCTCTGTACACTTGCTCAATTATGGTGTACACTCGTCCGCCAGAGTGGAGCGCTGACCAATCGTTTTTTCGAGTTCGACCCCGGCGGGTTTTCGACCCGCTCGTAACGCTACGGATATTGCCATGCAGATTACCCGCCGCTTCACCCGTGAAGGGCAAGACCCGTTTTCCGGCATCGAGTTCACCTCGCGGAGTTCCGTCATTCGCAATCCGAATGGCTCGGTCGTGTTCGAAATGACCGATGTCATGGTGCCGGCGCGCTGGTCGCAAGTGGCTGTGGATATTCTCGCGCAGAAATACTTCCGCCGGGCGGGAGTGCCCGCCCGGCTCACACACGTCCACGAAGAGGGAATTCCGGCCTGGATTCAGCGCAGCCGCGCCGAATCTTCCGAGACACCAACCGGCGGCGAAACGGATTCACGCCAGGTGTTTCACCGCCTCGCCGGGTGCTGGACCTACTGGGGCTGGAAAGGTGGCTACTTCTCGTCGGAAGCCGACGCCCGCGCCTTCTATGACGAAGTCTGTTACATGCTGGCCATGCAGATGGCCTCCCCCAACTCGCCGCAGTGGTTCAATACCGGGCTGCACTGGGCGTACGGCATCGAGGGGCCGCCGCAGGGACACTATTTCGTCAATCCACAGACGCAAGAGATCGAACGCTCCACCTCCGCCTACGAGCGCCCAGCTCCGCATGCGTGCTTCATCCAGCAGGTCGATGACGACCTCGTCAACGATGGCGGCATCATGGATTTGTGGGTACGTGAGGCGCGCATCTTCAAATACGGCTCGGGCACAGGGAGTAATTTCTCCGCGCTGCGCGGTGATGGTGAACCGCTCTCTGGTGGCGGAAAATCGTCTGGACTGATGAGCTTTTTAAAAATTGGCGATAGGGCCGCTGGAGCAATCAAAAGTGGAGGAACCACGCGCAGAGCGGCCAAGATGGTAGTCTTAGATTTGGACCATCCCGACATCGAGGAATTCGTCAACTGGAAGGTCACCGAAGAACAGAAGGTGGCCGAGCTCGTCGCCGGATCGAAGTTACTGAACCGGCATCTCAACGCGATCATGCGCGCGATTCATGCGCACGTGGTTGCCGAAGAACGCTACGACCCCACGAAAAATGCCCCGCTCCGCAAAGCCATCCTCGACGCCCGCGCCGCTCTGCTTCCGGAGAATTACATCGCTCGTGTGCTGCAACTGGCACGACAGGGCTTCAAGAGCATCGAAGTCGAAGAGTACGACACCGACTGGAACTCCAAGGCCTACTACACCGTCTCCGGCCAGAACAGCAACAACTCGGTGCGCATCCCCAACGAGTTCATGAAGGCTGTGGAGACGAACGGCCCCTGGCATCTCTACTGGCGAACCGAACTCGAGAAGGCAGCGAAGGAGAATCGCGCACCCAAACCAAAGCGGACGCTCGCGGCGCGTGATCTGTGGGAGCAGATCGCTTTCGCGGCCTGGAGCTGCGCCGATCCGGGTGTGCAGTTCGATAGCACCTTCAACGAATGGCACACATGCCCTGTCGATGGTCGGATTAACGCAACCAACCCGTGTTCGGAGTACGCTTTCCTCGACGATACGGCATGTAATCTCGCGTCTCTGAATCTGATCACCTTCTATGACACGAAGTCCGCGAAGTTCGACATCGAAGCCTACCGGCACGCCGTGCGGATCTGGACGATCATTTTGGAAATCAGCGTCTACATGGCGCAGTTCCCGAGTCGGGCGGTTGCGCAAAAGTCGTTCGACTTCCGCACCCTTGGCCTCGGCTACGCCAACCTCGGCGCGCTGCTCATGGTGCAGGGTATCCCCTACGACTCAGCCGAAGGTCGGGCGCAGTGTGGTGCTCTCACAGCAATCATGCACGCCGGCGCGTATGCCACGAGCGCTGAGATGGCCGGGGAGGTCGGACCGTTTGCGCGGTTCCACGCCAACCGCGACCACATGCTCCGGGTGATCCGCAATCATCGCCGCGCTGCCTACAACGCCGCACCCGCCGAGTACGAAGGGCTCACCGTCTTCCCAGTCGGCATCGACGCCCGCTACTGTCTGCCGGACCTACTCGCCTCCGCCCGACGCGAGTGCGACCGCATGCTCGAACTGGGCGAGAAATACGGGTATCGCAACGCCCAGGTGACGGTAATCGCGCCGACCGGCACTATTGGCCTGGTCATGGATTGCGACACGACGGGAATCGAACCGGATTTCGCGCTCGTGAAATTCAAGAAACTCGCTGGCGGCGGGTACTTCAAGATCATCAATCAGTCGGTACCACCGGCGCTCGTAAAGCTCGGCTACGCACCGTGGCAAATCGAAGACATCGTGCGTTACAGTCGCGGGGCTGCCACACTCAACGGCTGCCCGCACATCAACCCGGCCGCGCTCAAGGCCAAGGGCTTCACGGAGGAGGTACTCAAGAAGATCGAAGCGCAACTCCCCGGTACCTTCGAGTTGCCGTTCGTGTTCAACACGTGGACGCTGGGGGAAGACTTCGTCAAGCACACACTGAAAGTGCCCAGCGAAACGCTCAACGCGCCGAACTTCGACCTGCTCACCCATCTCGGCTTCACGCGTCAGCAAGTCGCGGAGGCCAACGCGTACGTCTGTGGCACCATGACAGTTGAAGGCGCGCCGCACCTGAAAGCGGAACACTATCCGGTCTTCGACTGTGCCAACAAGTGCGGCAAGATCGGCAAGCGGTTCCTGCCGTGGGAATCGCACATCCGGATGATGGCGGCCGCGCAGCCGTTTATTAGCGGGGCGATCAGCAAAACGATCAACATGCCCTATGACGCGACCATCGACGACGTGAAGAAAGCGTACTTGCTCTCGTGGCAACTGATGACGAAGGCCAACGCTCTGTACCGGGATGGCTCCAAACTCAGTCAACCGCTCAACTCGGTTGCCGATTCCCCCGAAGCGACACTCCTGGCTGCGGTGGTGGCGGAACCGGAAAAGAAAGAGGAACCGAAGGCGCCGGCGGTGCAGGTGGCCGAACGCATCACGGAGAAGATCGTTCACCGCTACATCGCCAAACGCCGGCGGTTGCCCGATCGCCGTGCGGGCTATACGCAAAAAGCCCGGATCGGCAGTCACAAGATGTACATTCGCACCGGCGAATACGAAGATGGCACACTTGGCGAAATCTTCATCGATATGCACAAGGAAGGTGCCGCCTTCCGCAGCATGACAAACTGTTTCGCAATCGCGGTGTCGCTCGGCCTGCAACACGGCGTTCCGCTTGAAGAGTACGTCGATGCGTTCCTGTTCACACGCTTCGAGCCAAACGGGATCGTCCAGGGGAACCCGTATATCAAGATGTCGACGTCGATTATCGACTACATCTTCCGGGAACTGGCGATCACGTATCTGGACCGCAAAGACCTCGCTCATGTGCTGCCAGAAGACCTGCGAGGCGACGCCCTCCACGACGACCAGGAGGGCCCGGATTACGACGCAGAAGAAGTCGTGAGCACGCGGACCGTTGATCCCAAAGCGCGGCCGCAAGCGGAGATCGAGCACCCGCGTTCCACCCACGCCAAGCCCGGCAACGGGCACGGCCCCGGCAGCGGAACAGTACAGCCTCCTCCCGGGCGCGAGGCAAACGGGAATGGTCACACGAAGGGGAATGGGAATGGCCACGGCAACGGCAATGGCCACGGGACTGCGGTGCTTCCCTCCCGCACGAACTACACCCCAGTCGCCGGCACGCTGGCGGAACGAATCCGCCAGGCTCGCCAAAAGGGGTACGAGGGCGATCCGTGTTCCAACTGCCAGCAGTTGACGCTTGTGCGTAGTGGAGCATGTATGCGGTGCGACACCTGCGGCCAGACCAGCGGCTGCGGGTGAGTTGAAAACAAACAGACCGCTCGCGGGGATGTTTCTCAGGCACCCCCGCGGGTCGGCTCCGTGACGGAAGGCTGGGGTGCTCCGCTTTTTGGTCGCCTGTACTTCTCCGGCAAGTGTGGATTCCGTGCCGGTCACGACACAGGATAGGGGCCATCCACAAAAGTACGGCCATGATATCCTTTGGCCCCGACTGCGCGCGCTAATGGGCTGCGGGGGTCTTCCCCGGCCTTGAGAGCTTCTATCACCTGCTGGAAGTTGTACCGTGGGTGCCACCCCAGCCACCGCCGTGCTTGTTCGTTGACGTAAACCCGCTCGATGTCGGGGAACATCTTCCAGCCTCTGCGAGCGTACTCCTCTTCGTACCCCGGTGCGCGCCGGCTCACCACGCCTGCCGCGTTCACCCGCAATTCCGCCAGGTCCTCAGGCCGGAAAGGCGTGGTTGCGCTGATGATGAACCGCCCAAACCCAATTGTGGGTGCCTTCTCGAGCGCGAGCAGATGGGCGTCCACGACATCCTGGAGATCCACCCGCCGGTAGAGGTATTCGTTCGCCTTGACGTTGCCGTCCGCGTAGGACGCGCGGATCACTGGGTCGTCGTCCACCTCCGGGAAGAACCGAGAGGTCCGCAGTACCAGGCATGGCAGTTGATGGAGGCGGTGGAACAGTTCGCACAGATCCTCGGCGGCTGTTTTCGTCAGCCCGTAAATGTTTTTCGGCACCGGACGGACGTCCTCGGTCAGCCACGCCGCGGGCGCCCCCGGCGGCGGCGTCAACGCCCGCCCAAACGCGCTGGTTGTGCTCGTGAACACGAATGCCGAAACCCCGGCCGCCGTGGCCTCTTCAAGCAGGTTGAGTGTTCCGGTGATGTTGGCGTCGATGAACTCCTGCCGGGTGAGTCGCGACGTGAGGTTTGTGCAGGGTGGCGGCGTGAATCACGGCACCGGCACCCGTTACGCACCGCTTGACGAAGTCGCGGTCGGTCACCGAACCGACGTGGGTGGTGAAGGGAGATACCACCCGATCAACGCTCACGATCTGATACGGCATGTGCTGCAAGCAGCGAACAAGGCCCTCGCCCAGGTGCCCGCTGCTGCCCGTGACCACAATCTTCATGCCGCCATCTCCGACATCCGTGCTTCTGCCGCTGAACAATATGCTCACCGGCCGTCATGCCAGCACGACAACGTGCAAATGCGAGTCGATTGTGCCAGGAGTGCTTCAGACGGACATTCAGCCCAACCCAGGGCTTTCGCTTTTATTCAAGTCGGTTAGGCATGAGAGGGGTTCGGCGTGCTAGGCATCGGGCCAGGGCAGTTTGTAAGGTTTTTCAACGAGCCGCGACCGCAAGGGAGCGGTTAACGCACCCCGCTCCCTTGCGGTCGCGGCTCGTTGAAAACTCGCACGTAACTGCGGCCATCTGCTTAGGCCGTCCGAGGCTGCAGAACGTCCGCCCATCCGGCGGGTCCTTGCATCCCTTCGGACGAGGACCAATGCGGATTCTCCCCCCACTCCGACCCGGACCACCGCGTCCAGTCGTCTGGCCCGGACCGCAGCTCCAGAGCCACCCGCGCGTCGGGCGACGGTGGGCCCCAGAGCCGGGCGCCGGATTCGAGCATCCGGGCGACGGCCTCCCTCCGCCACCCGGCGACGGCCAACTCGGCGAAGTCCCCGGTCGCGGACTCGTCCGGCGCGGGGATCTCCACGATGCACACGCCGGTGCTGTCATGGGGGGCCGGGGCCCGGACGCACAGAACCAGCCGGTGCGGCCCCAGGCCATCAATGGGAGACCGCTTGGGGAACTCCCAATTATTCACGTCGGGGTAGGTCCCATAGGACTTCGGCTCTAGCAGGTACTGGAGCAAGGTAGTGTTGTCTTCCGCGGTCCCCCTCAGCGGGGCGATGAACTGCTCCACCCGATCAGCGGCGTCGGCGAGCGACCGGCTGACCCCGGCGAAGTGCCAGTCTCCCTCCCGAGCGTCGGTGGGGACCATCACGAACGTCAGGAAGGCCCCATCCGGCCGCCGATAGTCGTCGGGTCGGGCCAGTAGTTCCAACCCGCCCTCCCGACCGAGCGGGAGCGGCCGAGGAAAGGCTGACTCTGGAAGCATCGTGGTTTCCTCCGCAGCCGAAGCTCAGCCGCACGCGAATCGGTTGAGGTGGCCGACCGAAAAATCAGGCACGCAGTCCTTAATTCACCACATTCCGGAGCGGTTGGCCGAGCAACGCCCGACGGACGGCCTGCGCGCCCTTGACTCGCATATCCCGCAACCCCTCCTCGGAATAGAACGCCGCGTGTGGGTTCACAATCACGCGGTCGTGGCATGGATCATTCGGATCGCGCCATGCAACCAGGAGTGGATGGTCCGCCGGTGGCGGTTCGATCGGCAGAACATCAATACCAGCTCCGGCAAGTTTACCGCTTCGGATGGCGGCCGGAATCGCAGTGGCATCCACGGTCGCTCCGCGCGCCGTGTTCACCAGATAAGAGCTATCCGGCATGAGTGCGATTCCGCGTGCATCGACAATGTGTCGCGTCTCTTCCGTCAGCGGACAGTGGACGCTCAACACAAATGCCTGGCGGAACAGGTCGTCCAGTGCTTCAACCCGGCGAACGCCGATCGCCTTATCGACGCCATCATTCACATATGGATCATAGAAGGCGACATCCATGCCAAATGCCTTGGCCCGGAGTGCCGCGGCGGTGCCGATGCGACCCAGACCGATGATCGCAAACACACGACCACGCAGTCGCACGAGCGGTATCCCCTGCATGTAGCTCCAATCGCCGAACTGACGTTGAAGGCGGTTGTTGAAGAGATTCACCCCACGAGTGAGTGCGAGCATCATCGCAATGGCTGAATCGGCGACTTCCTCGGTGCCATAATCCGGCACATTGGCGACCGGAATGCCGCGTTCGCGGGCCGCGGCCCGATCGACATTGTCGAATCCCACTCCACAACGAACGATGAGTTTGCACCCCTGCAGCCGCGAAATGGTGTGCTGCGTAATGGCGATATTGTGGTAGAGCATCACCGCGGAGGCCGTTTCAATTTTCCCCACCAGGTCGTGCTCGCTCGTGGCGTTGAGCGATTCCAGGTCGGCGATGTCGCCGAGAATCTGGCGTTCCGGGTGCAATTCATCGGTGATAAAGTCGGCAACAACTACGCGAAACCGAGACATGAGAGGGCTCGTGAAGGAGGCTTTGGGGGGAGACATTTCCGATTGATGAATCCGTTCTATCTCGCATGGGCCGGAAAGCTACTAGCATGATAGAAGGCCCCTGAGAAACTTAACTATGGTTCGTCGCTCCCGCGCGCGCGAAGTCGTTCTTCAACTCCTGTTCCAGTGGGATCAGAACCCGAATCCGGTCCCCCGACCGGCCATCGAGAAGTTCGCCCGCGACCGACTCCTCGGCGATGCCGAGCTGGTCGCGTATTGTCTAGCGCTGTTCGATGGCGTGGTGAAGCACAAAAACGAGATCGATGACCGGCTCACTCAAGCCGCAACGAACTGGCGGCTCTCGCGCATGATGCCGGTGGACCGGAACGTCCTCCGGTTGGGGACTTACGAACTGCTCTTCGATCCCAACGGGCAACCACTTGAGGTGGTGATCGACGAAGCGATAGAACTCTCGCGTCGATTTGGCTCCGAGGATTCGCCCGCCTTCGTTAATGGCGTTCTGGATCGCGTGGCTCAGAGTAAAGATGGTAAGGAGCAATCCGTCGAGCAGGGGACCGCTGAGGAATGAACCGCAGAGGAACGAACCACAGAGACACAGACGACCCTTCGGGCCGTGAAACGTTTCCCTTGGACAAGCATTCCGATCACTCCTGCCCTTTTGGTTGTGGCTTCGCCACGCTGGGTTAGTCCTCTCTGTGTTCGGGTCCTGCTTCTAATGCCAAACGGCTCGCCAAATGGCGAGCCGTTTCGCATTGATCGTGCCGTTCATTTTAGCTGCGCTGAATCGCGTTGAACAGTTCGCTCATCTTCATGCCGAGCGCCAGACAGATGCGATAGAGGGTTTCGATGGACGCGGAGTTCTTACCCAATTCAATCTGGCTGAGGTAACCGAGCGAGACGCCGGTGCGGTCGCTCATGTTCGCCAATGTCAGGTTCATCGCCTTGCGGCGTTCGCGAATCGCGGCACCGAGCGCTTCCTTGAGCGCGTCTTCGGTCATCCGCAACAATCCCTTGCTTTCCAGACAACGATAAACAATCTCGCGAAGTTGTTCGACCTGGAACGGCTTGGTGAGGTAATCGCAAGTCTTGGCACGGAGACAGTTGATCGCACTATCGACCGATGGATAACCGGTGACGACAACAATGTTCGCGTCGGGCTGGCGGTCGCGAATCCAACCGAAGACCTGCTCTGTCTCCAGGCCGGGGAGAACGTAATCGAGGACAATCAGGTGATAGTTGGTTGGGCCCGAGAGCGCGGACTCCACCAGCATGGGGTCAGAGACGACATCGATGGCGAAATCGCGGTTGGAGAGCGCGGCCTGGATGACGGCGCAGGTGTGCAGGTCGTCATCCAGAATGAGGATGTGGATGTCCCCAGCCGATTGCAGTTCCCGCGTGTCGGCGGCGGGCTGGCGTTTCGGTGAAGGCGTGACCGGTGGGAACATCGGTTTGGGTGTTTGGGTCAGGCTGGATGACTGGGACAAACGATCCTCGACGTCGTAAGGCATGGAATTTAACCTCCAACCGCGGCAGCGGTGATTGTCCCAGTCACGACCGCTGGGGGCCGAGCTGCTGCGAGCGGCAGCACAACCCGCACTTGCGTGCCGGTTCCGGGGGATGGTACGGATTCAACTTGGATTCCACCGCGGTGCGAACACAACACGCGATAGGCGATGGCTAATCCCAGCCCGCGGTGCCGAACCTTGGTAGTGTAAAAGGGTTCAACGAACAACCGACGACGTACCTCCGGCTTGATACCAGGGCCGGTATCGGAAACGCTGATTTGCAGGTGACCGCCCACTCCAACGCGGCCCAAATACCCGCGTGCATCGGCGTCGGTCAATTCAACCGGGCGGACGGACACTCGCACTACCCCACCTTGCGGACACGCTTCGACCGCATTCTCCAACAGGTGGCCGAGGACAACTTGAAGCGGACCTGCCTCCATGGCGACTGGCGGCAGATTGGGCGAGAAATCCTTCTCGATACGCACACCCAGAGGAGTAATCGGCTTCAGGCGCGATTCTTCTTTCGAGATCGCCAGGGCCACCGCTCCGGGATTGGGCTTCACCTGCCCGCTGCGGCTCAGGTTGTGCAACTGCTGAGTGAACTGAATCCCACGCTGCCCGACTTTGCCGATTTCCGCGACGAAACTCGCAGACTGCGAACCAGGCGGCACCAGTGGGAGTGTCAGGTCCGAAAAACCGATAATTCCTTGCAGGAGGTTGTCAAAGTCGTGAGCCAACCGTCCCGCAATCACGGCTGCATCGCCGAGCCGCTGATACAGACGGTCTGGGTCGATCACCGGCCCGATGAGAGCGCCCAACGCGGGTGCCCGCTCCACCGTCCGGGCGGTGAGAACAAGGAACGCTCGTTCCGCTTCGGCCCAGGGTTGCCCCGCGGTCTTTTCTGCCCAGAGGACGCCGGGGGTGCGGCCAGCCGGATGAACAACGACAAACACCCGACCAGCGGTATTGGGAATCGAGTAAAGGACACTCGTTTCGCCGCCCTTGAGCCGCCGAAGTGCATCGGGCACTTCGGGAGGAGCGGGTGTTTCCACCCAGTTCCCAGCCTGGATTGTTTTGGTCACGGTCCCCGCTTCGCCCGTCCAGACAAACCCACACGCCCGCCACCCGCACGCCCGCGCCCAACCCAGAAAGAGGGAGTCAAACGCGGTCGGCTCGGTGGTTTCCTGCCACCAGTTTGGCAGGAAGGTCAGGGCAGCGGATAGTGTCCCAGGTGCTGACATCTGCGGGTCTCTTCAAACAAACCGGTGGGGGGATATACCGGCGTTTGGCGATAGATGAATTCAGGGAATTCATCCAGTATCTAGAACGGGCCTTAACGAAGTCAACCGGGTTGTAGCGCTTCGCACGAAAGGAACGACCCTAGCGAAAGATAGGGCGATTGCAAAAACTCCGACGGTGGAAGGGATCGCACTAATCGGAGCGGTATTTCCGTGCTGTCCGTTATGCCGTGGCACGATCAATGCCTGCGGACGGAGAAGAAAAAATCTGGCGCGAGCACGAAAAAAGTGAAAAGAAATCGGACAGTGGCATCAGGAGTGAAGAGCATCTCTCGTGCCCGCCCGCCCTCGTACCCGGTTTTTCACCCGGCCTGCTCAAATCACGCCTGACTTTCGCTGGCAACCCGGTGAAGACCGCCAGCGATTCAGTCATCCTTCTTGTCCTTTTTCGGCTCCGGTCTCTTCTCGATCTTGCGAATGGCGATCCCCGCCGCCTCACGCACCTTCACTTGTGGATCAGCCAGGCGTTTGCGGAGCGCGACCAGCGTCTCCGTCGCTTCGTCCTTCACCGCCTTGTAGGGGGACATCAGATCCATTCCCAGGTATTCCCAGCCCAGCGCGCCGATCTCTTCCACAAGTGCCCGTCGCACATCATCTTCCGGCTGTTTTGTGGGGTCAAGTTGCGGGCGAAGGTCTTTGAGACGGGCCTTGAGGCCAATCGGTCCCAAAGCGGAGCCAAATGCCCGGACCGCATCCACGCGAATGTCTTTGCTCTTCTCGGTCGTCATGACCTTGAAAAGTTCATCCGCCGCCGAGGACGCAGCCGTACCGAAGGTGCCCAGCACACGTGCCGCCCCACGTCGGACCTCGTCGTCGGGGTCCGAGAGGGCAGTCGCCAGAGCCTTCACGACAACCTCAGACTTTTCGGAAAGCAGGCCGATCGACGCGATCAACTCGCGCTTCATGTCGGCGTCCTTCTCGGTACCGAGCATCTCAGCCATTGTTTCGGCGACGGTGGAGGCGCCTTCCGGCTGAATGCGGCCGAGCGCATACACCCCGGCCATGCGAACCGCCTTGTCCTGATCCTTGAGCAGCGGAACCAACCCCGGTGCTGCGGACTTCGCCATGGTCTTTGCCTGTGTCCCGGCCAGCGCAATGGCCTCCGCGGCAGCGACTTTCACCGTCGGGTCGGAGTCTTTCAGTGCCGCAATCAGCGGTTCGATACCCAGCGAACAGACCTCCGGGAATTTCACCATCGCGAGGATGATCTGCTTGCGGACGCGAGATTCCTTTTCCGTGCCGAGGGTGTCGATCAACGTTTTCGAGAAGTATTTGAGGTCGTCCGGTCGCATCCCAGCTAACACGATGGCGGCTTGCGATCGCACCGCGGCGCTCGTATCCACGCGCAGAGCTCGACAGATATTCGGGATGGCGTCCTTGTGCTTGTGAGCGATCCAGATTTTTGCCAGCGCATCGACAGCGAGCGCCCGCTTGCGGGCCGACGGGTCGTTCTGAATAGTGTCGATCCACTTCGAGACCTTCTGCCCCTCATAGATAGGGTCTTCGTCGTCGGCACGAGCCACTCCGAGGGCGAACACCAGCAGCGCAAACGCTCCGGCAAACCGGAAGGGGGGTAACATGGGTGCGATCCTCATGCAGCGTCGAGATAGCTTGGATGATACGACGCCCAAGGCAATTGGGTCAAACAGTTTGCGTGTCTGTTTCGAGTTTTGAAGCCCCAAACAGACCCACCCCAACCCTCCCTGCAGGGAGTGGGGTGAAAGAGACGCAAAGCCGAACAAGCAGCGACACAGACCCTTCAATGCCTTTCTCCCCTTCCCTTGCAGGGAGGGGGTTGGGGGTGGGTCTTGGAAGTGAGCAGGCAGCCCTCGATTCGAGATTGACGGTGCAACGAGAGTCCGAACCGAGTATGGGCGCGGCAGTGTCGGGTTGCTCCTTTCTCACAGGACTGCCGTATGCTCAGCTGGCGCTTTCGTATTTCGCTTGCGTCGATCTCGTTTCTCGCATTTGTCGAGGTGGACGAAGTGGGTACCGAAGCCGCCGCAACTGTTGTGGTGGTCGTCGCGCCTGGTGCTCCCCCAGGGGGACAACTACCGCCGCGAGTGAGGGAGTTTCACGCCGACCACCCGTTCCTGTTCGTTATCAAGCACGAGCAGACCGGCGCGATCCTGTTTATCGGTCGGGTACTCGATCCGACGAAGTGAGTTCGTTGCTTAAGCGAGCCGGGAGCGTCAGCGACTGGAGTAAAGTGATCTCCGGTCGCTGACGCTCCCGGCTCGCTTGCACAATCCAACTGAATGCTGGAACTTCAATCGTATTGGGGGTAGCATCGCGGACATTCTTCTCGATAAACGCGTGGAGTTTTCCGATATGTGTGCACCCTCTGTAATTGAAGCCGCTCTGGCCGGAATGAGTCGGCGCGACGCCATTCACTTCGCCGCAGGCATGGTCGCTGGCGCCGTCGCGTGTGTGACGTGCAGCGCCGGGGTTGTCTGTGCCACTCACGATAGCTCAGCCGACGAACCACCGCCGGCGCGAGGGGGCAAGCGCACAATCAACGCCGACAAGATTCTCGATCTGACACATACACTTTCGCCCACATTTCCCATCTGGCCCGGCAACGCGCCGATCAAGATCACGAACAAGGGCACGTTCGCCAAGAACGGCTTCTACTCGAACCGCTGGGAAGTTGGCGAACACCACGGCACGCACCTCGATTCACCTTCGCATTGCTCTCCGGGCATCACGGCCGAGAAAATCGACCCGGCGTCGTTCATCGCTCCGGCCGCGGTCATCGATATTCGCAAGCGCGTGAAGAAAGACGCCGACGCGGCCGTGACGGTAGACGAACTGAAAGCATGGGAGAAAGCCCACGGCCGATTGCCGAAGGACTGCGTGGTGTGTCTGAACAGCGGATGGGATGCCAAAGCCGGCGATGCGAAGGCATTTCTCGGCTCCGATGCGGCCAATACCCTGCACTTCCCGGGCTTCTCGAAAGCCGCGGCCGAATTTCTCTTGAAAGAACGCGAGGTTGCGGGGTTGCTCGTCGATACGCTCTCCATCGATACCGGGGTCGCGACCGATTTCCCGGTTCACAAGCTTTGGCTGGGTGCTGGGAAGTGGGCGGTGGAGTGTGTCGCGAACCTGGGGAAAGTGCCGCCAAGCGGAGCGACCGTGTTTGTGGGTGCGCCGAAGGTCGAATCGGCGTCGGGGGGACCGACGCGCGTACTGGCCATGTGGGGGTGAGCCATGAGCAACCAGGTTCTTCTCTTACATCCGCTTCTCCAGGAAGCCGACGCGCTGCGGTGCCTCGCGTATGAGAAGCTCGTCCTTGTGCCCAATGGGCCTTACCTCACGCGTGTTGGCGAGGGTGAAGACCCGTGGCGGCGGTATGTTCGCGTCTACAAGAGCAATACCGGCGATGCCGTGAATTACTACCGCTGCTCGCTCACGGGGCACCACTACGTGGAGATTCGCGGCGAGTACTCGGTCAACATTGAGATTTTCATCCACGCGGCGCATGCGGCTGCCGACCTCCATCGGGTCGTTCTGATGAGTACCATTGTGGAAGCGGTCGACCAGGTAACCGATGCGTATTCAAAGGTCGATTTCGCGACCGGGCTGTGCATCGGCTCGCTCACCGCGACGCCTGAGGTGGTACAGGCCTGGACCAAGTTGCTGGAGGACGAGGAAGTTCGGGTCGCGGTCGCCGAGCGGCTTGCATATCGGACGATGCCAGAAATCGCCGCACTTGTGGGGGACTTCGCCGCACGGGAAACCGACCCGGCACGCAAACCCGCACTCGATCAGTTCGCCAGAATCTACCAAACGCTCGTCGAGATCGGCCCTGGCGACGCGGCGCTCGCGCGATTCGAGGGCGAAGAACTCTCGCCGTACAATCGACAACTGTTACAAATCGGTGCCCCGGGGTCGCGGTTCTATCCGGCGGCTTCTTAACGTGTTGTCGTCCGGCCGTTTGCTCAGCCCAAGTATGCAGCGGATGGGCGCTCACACTCGCTGAGTTCTGTGCGGGAGTTCCGAAGATGTTCTCTTTTATCCGCTTGATCGGCTTGCTCGTGGTTTGTTCGTACTTGGCGAGCGGGCTCACGCCTACCTCGGGTGCGGATGGACCGATCACCGAATTCGTCCTGCCAACCGAGGGCTCGTGGCCGCAGGCGATCGTTACCGGACCCGACAAAAATCTCTGGGTGGTGGAGTCACGGAAACGCAAAGTCATCCGCATCACCCCCAAGGGCGAGATCACCGAATTCGCGGTGCCGGGAGAGAAAGTACTGCTGCTTCAGAGCATTACCACGGGAGCTGATGGCAACCTCTGGTTCACTTCCCCCTCCGACAACACAATTCGTCGCATCAGCCCCAAGGGGGAATTCAACGGTGAGTTCAAAATCCCCACCAAATCCAACAAAATCGGTCACGACACTTCGTTCCCGCGCGGCATCACGACTGGCCCGGATGGGAACGTCTGGTTTGCCGAACTCGCGGGGAACAAGATCGGCCGAATTACTCCGAAGGGAGAGATTACCGAGTTCCCGGTCCCCACCGCCGATAGTGGCCCGTACATTCCGGTCTTCGATAAAGACGGCAAGGTGTGGTTCTGCGAGAGCACGGCGAACAAGATCGGGCGCCTCGATCCGTCCACGGGAAAGGTGGAAGAGTACCTCCTCCCGACGGCCAGGAGTTTACCTCGTGACATGACTTTGGGGCCGGATGGCAACCTGTGGTTTAGTGAGAATCAGGCCGACAAACTCGGTCGGATCACCCCAAAAGGAGAGATCACGGAATTTCCACTCCCCAAAGGAAGCCGGCCGGTTGGTATTGCGGGTGGGCCGGATGGCAACATCTGGTTTTCCGGCTTCGGGACGAGCAAGATCGGCCGAATGACGCTGGACGGGAAAGTAACAATGTTCGACATCCCAACGGCCAAAGCTCAGCCGTTCGGAATGACTGTCGGACCCGATGGCAACATCTGGTTCGCCGAGCAGGCTCAGCGAATCGGTCGGCTGGATGTCAAAGCGGCCGGCAAGTGAGCAGCGACGTATCGCCCTAAAGCGATTGCGGGAACGATTGACGCCCCGCGACCATCGGGTAGCATCCAACTACATCCGTGTTTCGCAGTAGAAATTGAGGCGACGCAAACGCGATGATCCGATCCTCCAGCCTGGCAATTCCGTATCAGACCACGTTCACCAACGGGTCGCATACCGCGATCGCTGATGTCCCCATCGAGAAAGGCGGTGCGGGTGCCGGCTTTGGCCCGCACGAACTGCTGGAGGCGGCGTTAGCCACCTGCCTGACGATGACCGTCCAAATGTATGCCGCCAAGCACGGCATTCCGCTCACGAGAGCACACTGTGAAGTTCGGATCGATCGTTCCGTCCCGAATGCCGTCGCACTGCACTACTGCCTTACGTTCGATGGTGTTTTGACCGATGAGCAATCGGCCCAATTGTGGGAAGCCGCAAGCAAGTGCCCGGTGGGGCGAACTCTGACAGGGGCCATTGCTCTCCAACCGGTGACGCACAAGGGAGCAAGTTCGGAGAGCGCAAGATGAAAGGACGGGAGAGCGGGATGCCACAGGAGTCCGACTGGGACACCTTCTTCAACCCAAGCTGAATGGTGGAGAAACTCGACTGCACGGGTCCGTGCGGAGACGTTGTGGAATTTGGCTGTGGATACGGCACCTTCACGATACCAGCCGGCAAATTGGTTCAGGGACGTGTCATTGCCCTGGACATTGAACCGGAGATGGTTGCCGTAACTATCGGCAAAGCGGAAGTGGCCGGACTGTCCAACGTAGTCGGGGTCACGAGAGACTTTGTGCTCGAAGGGTGTGGGGTGCCGGACGGACAGGCGGGATACGCCATGCTGTTTAATATCCTCCACATCGAGAACCCGGTGGGGCTGTTGCGCGAGGCGTTTCGGACTTTGGCGGGTGGCGGAAAGGCTGGGATCATACACTGGCGGAGCGATCTCCCTACTCCGCGAGGGCCGTCCCTCCCCATCCGGCCAACGGCTGAGCAGTGTCGCGAGTGGGCCGAAGAGGCCGGATTCGAATTCGTGCGATGCGAGACTTTGTGCTGCTGCTCCTGGCACTGGGGGCTTGTCATGCGTCGTCCCGCGCGCCCAACGAGTTGAATGCAGTGGGGTCGAAGTTGTTCAGAACGTGCCCAAGGGCCGTGTAGTCGAATGCCCCTTTCGGTATCGAGTCCCACACCAGAGGAACGATCGATGAAGTATCACCTGTTGGCGATGCTCGCTCTGCTACTGTCTCTGACTGGCCTGGCTGCCGACGAAAAACAGACCGACAAGGACAAATTGCAAGGGACGTGGATCGTGACATCGATGGAGTTCGATGGCATCAAAGCCGATATCCCCGCAGATCTGGCAGGTTCGTTCACCTTCAAGGACGACACGCTTACCATCAAGGATCCGAAGAAGAAGGATGACGTGAAAGGGACGTTCAAGAGCGATAACAAGCAAGACCTCGATTTCACCGTCGTCAAGGGCAGTAATCCCAAACTGACAGAAACGCGGCGGATGCTCTATAAGCTGGACGGCGGCACCCTCACACTCGTTGGCCTGGCGAGAGACAACACAGTTCGCCCCAAGGCGTTCGACGATAAGGGTGTGATCATCATGATCCTCAAGAAAAAGTGATAAGGAGAAGCGATGAGCTACCAGCCGATGGCCTGGCTGGCAACCGGGCTCGGGTCGTCTTGGTCGTGGGGCTTGCCCTGCTGCTCTGTCGGCTTCCGAGCTTTCGGGAGATCCGCACGGGGCAGTTGCTGATGCTCAGTTACGCCATCGTTCTTGCGGCGTTCGCTGCTGCCTCCCCTCTGGTTTACTTCCAGGAGGAGGAGTGGGCCCGACGTTGCAACAAAATGGCGGAGCATGATGCGGCGCGAAATTCAATGCTGTCATCGAGTCGGGAGAGATCGATGTCGGATGAGAACCTATTTCCGGAGCATCAACATCCGAACGTACCGTCCGGCGGATCACGCGATTGACGGGAAGTTGGTGGGGATGGCATCCGTTCTTTGTTGACTGCGTTGAGCCCGATCGAGGAGCTGAGCCTACGGCACATCGCACTGACGGCTGTCGAAGGACATCACCACGTTGTAGAAGCCTCCGGGCGACAGTCTGCCGACTTCAGAAGACGGGCGTTGGCTTCACTCTCGAGCCGAAACGCCCGAACGTCACTCTGGGCGGATTCTGAAGGTAATGCCAGCCGCGAACGCGCGCCGAAACGGGCCACGCTCCCGGACCTGGGGCAGCCGCCGCACCCCAGTATCAACCGGGTCGTGAATGAAATGGGCGCACGAAGGAACCTCCCGTTAGTGACTATTGAGATCGAAATTTGCTTCCTTCGTCCCGTCCGGGGAGACGGTGAACGTTAATTGGGAATCGCGGTATTTGGCCGGTATCACGGACTCATCCTTTTTCCCCCCTCGACGATCTGTCGAGATTGTCTTCTTCGAAGTCGTGGCTCTGCTCATTGAGAACGAGACACGGCTTTCGCCGACAACTGCTCCGTCGGCGGTTCCGTTCCCAACGAAAGCTCGGAGGGTGTAGTTTCCCTCCGCATCCGTTACGCCGCTGGAATAGGGTAAGTCCTTGCCGTTGGTTGGGTAAAAGGTCACTTCCACGTTTGCGACCGGACGTTTGTCGATCAAGACCCGGCCGGACACGGGTGCGAGTTTGTACCCCCGCTCACACCCGGTTATCGGCGGCAGCACTACGATCGCAAGAGCTATGACAGGAACTCGATTGTACATCATGATTCTATCACTCTCCGATATATAATCCGGATGATTCTGTCTTGTTTCCAACGAACCACGACCACAAGGGAGTGGGAAATGTACATCGCTCCCTTGCTGGAGATGAGAACACGGCTTGCCGTGTTCTCATCTACTCCAACGATGCGGCTCGTTCAGAATGCGACCTTCTGAAGATGCGCCCCGATCGGGGTTGAAAATGTTTTCTCGGCGTCTTGGTGGCGCCCGGTCACGACTCGGTCGTCGAGTCGCGGAGCCGTTCGTCGCACCGCCCCTCGTGCTCCGGGCCCGGAGCACGAGGGGCGGATCGTCTCAAGACATTAAGGGTGTTAGGGAGCGGTAATCACTTCGCTTCGGTTGTATGCGAACATGATCTGGAACAAGGCGTTTTCGCCCGACTCCGGGGAGGGGTAAGCGGCAGCGCTGATGCCCGAGCTGTCGGTGTAACCGTACGGGTAATTGTGGACCGATCCGTCGACGTACAGGACCGGGGACGCGCCCGGGTGAGGACCGCCGAAGTGGTTCTCGTCCATGTTGTTGTTGTCCTGCATGTACCCGCGTCCCCGACTCGACCCGCTGCCCCCGCCGTCGGTCCATCGCATGTGGTCGTACCAGCAGCAGTTCGAATTTTGGTCGGCCCAGTACGTCCACACCCAACCGTCGTCGTTTGACGGGAGGCCCGACCCAGTGGTGGGGTAGCGGACTGGCCGGTTGTAGTTGATTGGCATGAGTGCCTTGTGGGCGAGCATGATCGTGTTCGACGTCCCCGACCCACCCGTGACGGCGGTCAGGGTGATCCCCTTGGCATTCTTTCCCAGCGTGTACGTGTCGAGGACAGAATTGAGCCCGTTATTCCGAGCCTCAGGGGCAACGTACCCGCCGTTGGCCTGGCCGTCCGCGAGGGACTGGGCGTTGATCCCCCCGTGGTACGCCCCGGCGTAGTCGGTCGCCGGCCCGACGGACGTCGACCGACGGCTGGGGCAGATGTAAGTCTTGATTGGGGTACTACAGGCGGGCTGCTGTGCCGCCGCGAGATAGAGGCTGTCGGCGTTCGTGCCGCCGTTCCACTGGCCGTTGTCCGTGGACAGCGCCAACTGGAATGCCGGCCAGATCTGGTTGTAAACGGCGTTCTGCTCGATGTAAGGGAGGATCCAGGTGTAGATGCTGATTTGCTGGGTTTCGCCCTCGACGGGGAAGGCGCCGTTGGCATCGTGGAAGTTCTGGAACGCCAGCCCCAGTTGCTTCAGGTTGTTTGTACACTGGGCTCGAGCCGCGGCCTCACGGACCTTCTGCACAGCGGGGAGCAACAGCCCGATGAGGACCGCGATGATTGCGATCACCACCAACAGTTCGATCAGGGTGAACCCGGGACGAACAGGACCGGGCTCACGAGCGGAATAACGAGTCATCAGTCCTCCTTCCGCCGCCGGACGCGGCGTGGATGCGGAATCCCGCAGGGGAAAATGAGACGAGAAAACATTCAAACAAACAATCAAAACAGCGCAATCGAATTAGCGAGTCGCGGGCAGAGAGAGTGTCTGATCGATCAGATTGCCCGATTAACGATCAGATTGTAAACAGTCTAGGAATAGATTGCCAGATCTGAATGAAAAAAAGTCAGAATTCTGTCCAGTACTTCTGGAAATGAGCATTTCGAGGAACAATTTGGAGAACTAGTCCGATCAGCCTTGAGATCTGATCGATCAGAAGTATCATTCTAACGAACCGAATCGAGCAACGAGTTGCGTCACAAACAGTTTGACGGTAGCTTTGAGTGAAAATCGGTCCGGTTGCCGAGCCGACTATGCAAGATTCACCGACGATTCACCCCGACGTCGAACGACTGATTGGGTACATCTCCAGCCAGAAGCTGGAGGTCGGCGAGCGCCTGCCGCCGATCAAGGAACTGGCCAAGACGTTCGGCGTGCAGCCGCACGCCGTGCGAGATTCCATCTTGCGGGCCCAGTCGATCGGCCTGTTGTGCGTACGGCCGCGGTCGGGGGTGTACGTTCAGTCGATCAACTTCTCGCCGCCCGCGAATCCGTTCCCCCAAGCACAGCCGGTTTCGCGGGGGGACGCCAACTTGCTGGACGTTCTGGAGGCTCGCCGCCTGATCGAATCCGAACTGGCTGGCGTGGCCGCGGCCCGCCGGCGGCTGACAGATCTCGTCCCCGTCCGGGACGCGCTCCAACAGATGTACGCGGACGTCGCCGATTACGAACGTTACATCCGGCACAACGAGGACTTTCACCTCCAGATCGCCGCCATCGCCGGCAATCAGGTGCTGCTGAACCTGCTCAGCCAACTGCTCGGCATGATGCGGGAAGTTCTGGTCCAGCACAAACCGGCGAACTGGCACGAGCTGCGTAGCGCCAAGCGGGAGACCGACCTTCGGGAGCACGAGGCGGTTTACCACGCGATTTTGGCGGGCGACTCGGCCGGCGCACGCGCGGCCATGCAGACCCACCTCCGCGACACGACCGAGAGCCTGATCCCGAAATACGTCGAGTGCGACGCGGCGGCACTCAACTCCGGTAGTTCCTCACCCGCCGAGTGACGACGATCCGCATCGGACTCAAATCGCACCCGACTGCCTGGCGAAGTCCGCAATGGAAAGAGGGCTTGAACGACGCCATCTCCCTCTACTCCACCATTTCGATTTCCCATCGCAATTTCTGGCCAGTCGTCGTCGCGGAAATCTGTATCCTATTGCCATCTTCGAGTTCGGCCGTGCCGGTGTATGTGCCGTTGCCCTGCTTCTTGAGATCGAGCGCCTTCACCTTGCTGAAGTACCGCTCTTCGATTCTCTCACGAACGAATCGCTCGACCATCGCCTGCGACGCGGCCGCACGCCAGCGTACACGGCCGCCTTTGGGCGGCTCCACAGTCACGTCGTAGGTATCGCCGTTTGTAGCCGTCGCAGTGCCGAGATAGCCGCCATCAGGTTGCTTGGTGAGGTTCACCGTCACAACGTCCACATCCTGATCAACCTTCAACCCTTCGCGAATGACCTGCTCCACTTCTCGTTCACTGGGCGCGCAGCCGACAACAAGAAAGCCAAGAGAAATAGCCGCAAATGGTATGAGACGGCACATGGAGCGTCCTCTGAGGAGGCAAGCCACGAACCAGAGAAATGGTACATACAACTCGCGGACATGCCAGCGGGGCTCGGCGAGCGGGGAACTACGCAGCCATGCCGCTCGGCAAACGGCACCTACTTGACTGCTGTTTATCCTGCGATGCTCGTATTTCGGGTGGGTGACATTCTCCGAGAGTCGCCCACCCGAGAAAGCCGCTTCAGACCTAATCCGATGGCCGCAGTTACGTGTGAGTTTTCAACGAGCCGCGACCGCAAGGGAGCGGTTAACGCACCCCGCTCCCTTGCGGTCGCGGCTCGTTGAAAAACCTTACAAACTACCCTGGCCCGATGCTTAGCCGATCTTCAACCGTTGTATGCGTTCCAAAGCATATCCAGTGCCAGGGCGGCACTCAGCGGGACTTTGACGGTCACGAACTCCGACACGTCTGTCTCGCCGGGGTTGATCTCGATGCTGGGCTTGCGGAAGTGGTAGGCATCCAACACGGGAGCGGAGATATAGGGGAAGACGCTCGTTGTCCCGATGGAGAAGACCAGGTCGAATCCGCGGGCCATCTCTTCCTTGTAGGTGGACAGTTGCTGGGCCGGGAGTCGTTCACCGAACAGGACGACATCGGGCCGCAGCACTCCACGGCATTCGGGACATTTCGGCGGAAGCGAGAATCCGCGATAGTCATCGACCACCCGCGCATGCGAGCAACGCATGCACCGGATTCGGTGCAAATCGCCGTGGATGTCGATGACATTCCGCGACCCGGCGCGGCCGTGAAAGCCGTCCACATTCTGCGTCAGAACCCAGACGCGATCGAATCGCGACTCCATCGCCGCGATCACTTCATGCCCACTGTTGGGTTTGGCGTTGCGGCACGCTTCTTCAATCTGGAGGAGGTACTTCCAGGTCAGGTCGGGTCGGGATTCGAGAGCTGCGCCAGAGAGTAGCACCTCAATCGGAATGTTCTCCTCCGTATCCCGATTCTCGTAGAGCCCACCGACTCCTCGGTATGTGGGTAGTCCAGAATCTGCCGACAGCCCTGCCCCGGTGATAAACAGGATGCTGCGGCTCTCACGTAAGAGATCCACCACCCGATCAACCCAGGTCGCGGGAGAGAGGGGATGCATGGTTACTTCCGAGGGCTTCATGCGAGCATTGAGGAACGATTCCGCAACCAAAAGAACTGTTCTGCAGAGCGGCCATCACGCTTCACGTGACTCCATTCGCCACTACTTCTCCGCGCCACGTAGTTTCTTCACCAGTGCGGCTTGCACCTTCGCGAACTCCGGAGCCAATTCACTCACGGCGTCCCAGTCCGGCAGGTCCAGCAGTTCGATGTCGCGGAAGTCCGCGTCGATCGCGAGTTTGAGATACTTCACCGCGTCGGCGGCATACTCTTCGCGGGTCTTCTGGGGGAGGCGTTTCGCCGAGGCGCAACCCGCGTAAATGCGAGCGATGGCGAACTTGTCGGCCGGTGTCCTGGCGACTTTCACCAGCCGTGCCGCGACCGCGGAAGCCACCGTGGGGCGCTTATCGTTCAGTTCGATCGTGGCCACGGTTCGCAAGGCCGCAGCCTGAACATCTTTGGGGAAGGTCATCACCTCGGTGGGATTTCGCAACCCGGCCTCGACCGCATCGACGTAGAGCTGCCCATCGACGGCGAGTTTCGCCACGGGTTTGAGTAGCGGGTCCGACCCGAACCCTTCGATTTGCTCCGCGGCTTGCTTGTACAACTTACGAGCATCTTCCAACTGGCGCAGTTCCACGTGAATGTTGCCGCAACGGAGCATGGCCAGCGCCAGCCGCCGCCGACCCGCTCGTGTCTCTTTGTCTTTGTAGATAGACGTCCACAACTCCACGGCCGCTTTGCCGGCAGCCAGCGCGCGCTTGGTGTGGCCCAGCACTGTGTAGAACGTCGCCAGCCGTTCATACGCGATCGCTTCATCTTCCTTGGCTTGCATGTTGCCCGCGTCCAGGCTCGCGAGCTTTTCGCAGCGGTCGAGCGAACTTTGCCACACGATCAGCGCGCCGGTCACATGGCCGTTGTGCGCGAGAACCTCGCCCCACTTGGCATAGCAGATGGCAATGTCCCGCTGCGCCTGCGCGCTTTCTTTATCCTTGGCAACCAGTTCGATAAAGAGGTCCGTGGCGCGGGTGGCGTATTTGTCGGCGGCAGCCATCTTGCCGTCAGCGGAATACGAGTACGCGAGTTTGTAGAGCCCGATGGCCAGATCGCGCTTCGCGCTAATGGAGTCCGCATCCCTTTTCACCACTTCCTCGCGAATCTCCACGCTTTTGTCGTACACGACGATCGCGCCCGCCGGTTTGTTGTTCGCCAGGAGCCCATCGCCCATGCGTTCGAGTCCGCGCGCCATGTCGAGCTTGGCGCGCGCGCTGTCCTTGTCGTTTTCGCGCAGCGGGCCGAACAGTTTCGCGGCCGTCTTATACTGGGTGATGCCATCATCGATCTTGCCAGTGGCGAGCAGCGCATCGCCATACTGCTCAATCGCCACCGCCAGGCCGCGCTGGGCCGTCGCGGAGCCGGCATCCAGCTGTTGAAGTTTCTCCGCGATATCTTTGCCGCGCTCTGTGTTCTTGAGTGCCTCGTCGAGATCGCCGGTGCGGAGTTGTACCTGACCGAGCCGACCATACATGGCCGCGAGTTCGGCCTTGGCATTCACGCTTTTGTCGTCATCCTTCACGAGTTCTATCAGATTGTCCACACCTTCCTGGTATGTGTTCTTCGCATCGGTGACGTATCCGCGCTCGGCCTGCACTTCACCGAGACGTGCATAAGCCGCAGCCAGTTCGCGGATCACGTCGGTGCGGGCGGGGAGGTCATGCATCAGTTCCTTGCGAAACCGTAGCGCCGCCACCGCGCTGCCGATGGCCTTCTTCGTGCCATCGATGCGAAGTTGCAGATCGGCGAGCAAGTCGAGGCTTGCAGCGAGGTCGCGCTTGCGTTCGGGATCGTTTGGTGCGGCGTCGAAAAGCCGCTGGCGCATGGTGAGGGCGTCCTTACAGTCTTCGAACGCCTGGCCGGTCTTCCCGCGTTCCATGAGGATCGTCGCCCGCTGAGCCTTTGCCGCTGCCAGATCTTTCTGTGATTCCGTGTCCGCTTTGTCCTCCGCGAGCTTTTCGAAGAGCGCGATCGCCTCATCGATCGCGACGAGAGCAGGCTGGGTCTGGCCTGCTTGCTGATGGATACCGGCGAGTTTGGCGTAACTGCGGCCGAGTTCGCGGTCGGCCACGCGTTTGTCGCCCGGAAGTGCTTCGCTCTGGACCTTCTTCGCGAGTTCGACAGCGCGTTTGAAGTTCTCCCGCGCGTTGTCGGTATCGCCGAGCAACTGATACACTTCGCCCATCTGCCGGTACGCGGCCACGAGTGTGCGGTCGGCGACGATGTGTCCTTCCTTTTGACCGGCGACGAGTTGCTTCAGCCCCTTGGTTGCGTTCACCAGCAGCGTTTTGCGCAGTTCTTGCAGCCCGGCGCGGTCGGTCAGCCTCTTGTCGATGTCGTAAACGAGCATGTTGTACGCTTTCACCGCATTCTCGTAGCGGTCGCTGGCGAGCTTGCGCGCCTCGTCAATCTTCTTGTTCTGCTCCTCAATGGCTTTGTTGCGGGCTTCGATGTCCCTGTTTCGCGCTTCGATCTCGATATTCGTCGCCCTGACAATTTTCAAAGCCTCGTCGGTCTCTTTCTGTGCCGCCTTCACTTTGTCGCGTTCGAGTCGCGTTTCTTTCTCGCCCTCGCGAATGGCGAGCGCGATACCTCCGGCAGCGAGTACGCCAGCGACAAGGAGCGAAACGCCCGCGGCCACACGCGCGGGATGGCGCCGGGCCCAGCGTGCCAACCGCGCAAAGAACGGATCCTGGTAGCACGAAACCGGCTCGTCGGAGAGCCAGCGTTCCACGTCAGCGGCCACTTCCAGCGCGCTGGCATAGCGATCTTCCGGCCGGAGCGCCATCGCTTTGCGAGCGATGGCATCGAGCGGCTTGGGACACTCCGGATTCACCGTGGCCGCCGGGTCGTACGCTCCGCGCCGGACGCGGTCGAGCACCTCAGTCGTATCCTTACCCGCGACCGGCGCCTTGCCGGTGAGGATGACATAGAGTGTTGCGCCAAGTGCGTAGATATCGGCGCGTGGACCGACCTTGTCGATTTCACCCGCGGCTTGCTCGGGAGCCATGTAGGCCGGTGTGCCCACGGCGGTGCCGGCCATCGTCATGTGCGAAGGCAGGTCGGTGGTTTCCGGGTCGTGGCGAAAGCCCGCGGCGGCGGCCGATTTCATCAGGCGATCAAGGTCCGGCCCGTCGTCGAGCGATTTCGCCAGTCCCCAGTCCACCACGAGCGTTTCGCCGAACGCACCGACCATGATGTTCGCCGGCTTGATATCGCGGTGAATGATGTTCCGCGAGTGTGCGTAGGCGATGGCCTGACACGTGGCGAGAAAGCGCGCCAGCAAGTGGCGAAAGGCGACCGAGCGCGGCACGTTGGCGCAGGCGGGCGTGAATTCAGGGTCGGCCTTCGGCTCGGCAGACTTTTCGCCGCTGTTTTCAGTTTTTTCGGATCCGGGGCTCTTTACCTCCGACCCCTGACTGTAATAACGGTCGATTTCGTCCTTGAGCGTTTCGCCGCGAATGAACCGCATGGCATAACAGGGACGACCGCGGGCATCGTTCACCAATCCAAAGACCGGAACCACGCCGGGGTGATCGAGCCGTGCGGTGAGTTCGGCTTCCGTGAGGAAGCGGCGGCGGCTGCCGGGATCGTCGGCGTAACGTGACTTGATCCGTTTAACGGCGACTTCACGATTGAGTTCGGTATCGCGCGCTTTGAAGACTTCGCCCAGACCACCGCTTGCGTGCAGATCCTTGAGAGCGAATCGGCCGACCATTGTCCCCGTCGCAGAGGATAGGGGGGCTGACTTGCCACTCGGTCCAACCGAAATGGAAATGGGCGCGGTATCGCTACCCAACCCGCTGGCAGAACGGCTATATGAAGCAGCAGTTCGATCGGCCGGTAGGGGGAGCGTAGCTCCGTTATCGGAGAGGCCACCGGCCAGCGTGACGGGCGATGCTTTGTCGGTGGAAGAAGGGAGGATCGTGGCCTCAACCGCGCCATTTCCCTCGGCGTTTGTCTCGCTACTCGCCGCGTGCCGCAGGCCCGAAACCAGAGTCGCTCCGGGATCGTCCGCTGGAGGAGACGGGGGTGAAGGGGCAATGGGCATATCCACCGTCGCGTCGGAGGCAGCGGGGTGCGAGGGCGTATCGGGTTCGGGCGCGGTCGGTTTTGGGCGCGGAGTCGCTTCCACGGCAGGAGAAGCCGTTGCTGGCGTGCCCGGCAATAATGTTTGCTCGACCTCGTTCGGGTCGCTGGAGGGCGTCATAGGTGCGATCCTCCGATATGGAGGGATTACGGCAACAGTAAGGGTAATCTTTCGTCGTTAATTCGGGAACGGGTAAGGGTTAGAAAGACAGAGAAGATAGAGAAAGATGCCCGGTAAAGCCGGAATGCACAACGGAAGCTCAGGAGAAAGACAAGCCAGGAGCAGGACTAACCACAGAGGCACAGAGAACACTGCGAAAAACAAGATAAAGACTTGGACAGGATAACAGGATAAACACGATGAAAATCTCTCCCGTTCATGCTGTTTTCTCGCGAACCTCTTCTCTTTCTGTCTTTCTCTGTCTGTGGTTAGTTCCTCCAGTGTTCATCCCGCCAGGAGCGCGTCGCGGGCGAGCATTTCGAGAGTGGGATTGAGCGTTGCCACGAGTGCTTCACGCAGTTCCGCGGGGTCTTCGATGGGCTGACCGGCTTTCTGCACGGTGATGTCGCCAGCGATCGCTTGAGCCGTGAGCACATCGGTGAGCGTCGCGCGGTCGCGGGTGCCGTCAAGGAGTGGAAGCAGTCGGAACGCAAGATCAGACAGGCGAACCACTTCGTGCCGGCGATTGGCAACATCCGTTCGCCCCTCGGCAGCCCAGACGCGAGCGTGAACGAGCGCAGCCGGTTTCTCGCCGGGCACGCGTGCAAAGGTCATTGGCGTGGCGTGCAATTCGATCAGATCAGAGGCGAGATGCGCGTTGAGAAGGCCCAGAGCCAGCGTGGTGACCTCCTCGTCGGTCGGTGGGTGGCCAAACTTCTCGGTTGCGCGATGAAGCAACTCCGCAAACGGTATTGTACCCGGCCATTCTACGGCCAGCGCCATGAGCGCGGCTTTTAATAATGGGCTTGTGGTGGAGACCGTCATGCCGGTGCGGCTCTGAAATTGCGTTGACGCTTCGGTTCGCAGATCCAGCGCCTTACTTACGAGTTTTCCTGGGGAGGCAATGTGCAGTTTGTACAGTCGTTCGGACGCGATGCTCCAGTCAGGCGTCTGTTCGGCCCGCACCAACAGCGTTTCGCGGAACGTTCGATTGCGGACGAAGTCGAGATACTGTTCCGTCTGAATCTGATCGCTGGAAAGTATCGCGAGTGTCTTCTGCACATCCGCGCCGAAGTTGCCGGTCACCATTGTGGAGATGCGTGCTTCGCCCAGGTAGCGCAACCCGTGCGAACTCGCTCGCTCCATGAAGACGTGAAAGTACATCGGATCGTTCACATCTTCGAGTTGTTCGTGGTAGATGTAATGATCGGACTGATCGCTCATGAACTCCAGTTCGCCACGCAGAAGCGTGCTATACGCACCGCCATCTTTTCTGGCCGATTGCGCGAGAAAATCGAGCAGAGCACGCGCCTGACCGACGCGCTGTTCGGGTGTGTCGAAGCGAAAGGCGTGATAGCGCATCATGTCGCGGATCATTCCGCGCATGTGCCAGCCGGGGTATGTGTTGTAGGAGATGTACGCCACGCCGCTGGGCGTGAGGTGCTGAGCGCACACATCCAGAATCTTCTCCTGCACGTTTCGAGGAACCCAGGAGAAAACGCCGTGGCAGATGATGTAGTCGAAGTGGCCGTACGTTTCGTCGATGTCGGTGATGCTGGCATGCCGGAGGCTGATGTTGGCCAGGCCGGTCTTGCGAATGACGCGCTCGCCATCGGCAATCTGCCGGGCGGAGAGATCGACGCCGACAAACCAACTCTCCGGAAATGCTTCGGCCAGTGGAATGATGTTTCCGCCGGAAGCGCAACCGAGTTCGAGTACACGACAGCGTTCCACACGCTGTGGATTCAGCCCGAAGAGTGTAGCAACGGTCGCCAACCGCGATGGGTGCGTCTGCGCGAAGGGCAGGCTGTCGTAGGGGACATCGTCGTAACTGGTGCGATCAGGTGCGGCGGTCATGAGATTACTGTACGAACCCGGCGAACCCCCGGTCCGACGAGCCGGAAGCGTAAGCGACGGGCCGTTGAACCCGCCCTTGCGGGCGGGTGCGACGGGCTTGTTGGCCGCGATTACTTCGACAGCTTGATCACTTCATCCTTGATCGCATCGGCCCAAATCTGGTAGCCGGCTTCGCTCAGGTGCAGGAAGTCGGGCATGATCTTCTTGTCCAGCGAGCCGTCTTTCTCCAGGAACTTCTCGCCGATGTCCTTGTAGAAGACGTGCTTGTCGTCCGCAAGTTTCGCGATGAGCTTGTTCGTGTCGGCGACCTTCGTGCGAATCTTGTCATCGGCCTTCGGGGAGCGCGGGAAGATACCGAGCACGAGAATCTTCATGTCTGGCTTTTGCTTGCGGAGTTCTTCCACAATTGCTTTCACGCCGCCGGCAATCTGTTCCGCCGAATGGCCGCCCATGTTGTTTGTGCCGATCATGATGACCGCGACCTTCGGCTTGAGCGGCTCAATTTCCTTTCCTTCGGTGATGCGCCAAATGACGTGGCCGGTCTGATCGCCGCCGATGCCGAGGTTGACCGCCTTCATTGGGGCAAAGGTCTCCGCCCACACCTTCTTGCCAGCTCCTTCCCAGCCCTGAGTGATGGAGTCGCCGAGGAAAATCACATCGGCTTCGCCATTCGCCACGATCTTGAGAAACTGCTTGTGGCGAGGGATATCGCGGTTGAGTGGCTTGACGGCCGGGTTTTCCTTCGGCTCATCCGCATACGCGGTGAAACACAGCGCCAGCGCAAAGCTGGCGGCGAGCAAGCGTCGAACGAACATGGGTGTTCTCCGTTGGAGGTAGTTCGGTCGTGGCGTGGGTGTGAATCGCCGGTGTGGAGAGAGGCCGAACCACCGGGAGGTAGTATCGCGTGGCGAAGGGAGAAGGGCAATGAGGAAGTGGCGAACCCCGCCCGCACGACGAGTCCGACGAGCCGGAAGCGTGAGCGACGGGCCACTGCACCCACCGCCCTTGCGGGCGGGGTTCGCCTGGTGCAACGGCCCGTCGCTTACGCTTCCGGCTCGTCGGACCCCGGCTCGTCGGACCCACCGCCCTTGCGGGCGCGGTTCGCCTAACACGCCAAGTTACTTCCCTATCGCGTAAATCGCCTTATCGGTGCGGATATAGATGCGGGCGTTGGCGATGGCGGGCGTGGCGAGTGTTTCTTCGCCGAGGTTGTTTGTTGCCAACACCTCAAATGTGTCCGCTTTCCCGTCGATCACGGTGCAAAGTCCCGTTTCATTGAGGAAATAGACCTTGCCATCCGCCGCGATTGGCGAGGCGGAGTACGCACCCTTCACGCGTTCCTTGTAGAGCAGTTTGCCGGTCTTCGCATCCGCACACGACACGATACCGTTACCGTTGGTGGCGTACACCTTGCCCAGATACACAAGCGGCGACGGCATCCCGGGTTGCACGTCCTTGGCTTTCATCACGGGAGTCTCTTCTAGTCCCTTCGCGCTGAGCTTGAACGCCGTCACGCCGCCCACGGGCGCATAGAGCGTGTCGCCGTTCAGTACGCCGGTGGGGATTGATCCGTGTGCGAGCTTTGAGGTCCAGCGCTTCTCGCCGCTATTCGCGTCGTACGCCGTCAATCCACTCGGCCCATCGAACAGCACCTCGGTTGCATCGCCGACCGTGCGAACAATCGGCGTGACCCAGTTGATGTCGCGGGGGCGTTCAGCTTTCCACACATTCTTGCCGTACTTCGTATCCACAGCCGCGAGGAATGATTCGCCGGCGTTGTCCATCGGTACGATGAGTTTGTCCTTCACCAGCACGGGTGAAGCGGCCATGCCAACCTGGTTGGTAATCGTGGGGTAATCACCGACGAGCGAGCGATACCAGCGGAGTGTGCCATCCGAATCGAACGCCGCCAGATCACCGGTCGCGAACAGCGCATAGACGCCGGTTTCGTCCGCGACCGGAGTCGGCGCGGCCATGCAGGTCTTCGGGTGGCAGGCGGTGCCGCCAGTTGCTTTCAACTGGCGATGCCAGAGTTGCTTACCGGTGTTGGCATCGAAGCAGAGAACATGCAACCGGTCGTCGCGGGTACCCGAACTGCACGTGATGTAGACGTGATCGCCGACGACCACAGGACACGATACCCCGCGGGCCGGCAGCGGTGCTTTCCACTTAATACCCTTGTCCTTGCTCCACTCTGTCGGCAGGTTCGTCTCGGGCGAAACGCCGGTCGCGTTCGGCCCACGGAACTGTGGCCACTCTCCGCCTGTGGCGGGGAGGGCAAGGGCGAGGGCGAGTGTGCATGAAGCAGCGAGAAGCATGCGGTTCACTTCTTGTCCTCCTTCTTCTCGGTGGTTTCGGTGATGGCGCCAAGTGGAATGAGTTTGCCGTCGGCGGTGATCTTCTGCTTGAGCGGCAACGGACCGCCAGTGTCGTCGCAGATGCGCATCTGGAAGAACCAGTCCTGCGCCCAGCTATCGGTTTGGTTGTTCTGGCACACCTTCAGCACGATGACGTTCTCGCCCTTCTTGAGCGTGCCTTTGCCGATGTGGGCATCGAACGGCGCGCCGTGGTGATACTCATCGCGGCCGAACAGCTCTTTGCCGTTGAGGAGGATCTTCACCGACGTGATGCTCGTGACGCGGATCTCGCACGGCATTTCCTTGTCCGCGACAATCACGGCCAGAGCATACGCAACCGCGTCCTTGTGTTTACCGAGGAGTTTGTTGAGGTCGAACTTGCCGTACTTGTCGGCCGTGCTGAACATCCCCCACTTCACTTCGGCCATCTTGCCTTTGAAGCTGCCGGTGGAGTCCTTCGCGCTCTCCGGCGGGTAGGCGATGCCGTATCCTTTGCCGCCGGTGCTGTCGAACGGAGCAATCAGTGCGGCGTGCGTTACGAAACCGAAGTGTTCGCTCACACTCACGCTTCCGCCATTCTCCGCAACCTTTTTCGCAAGCAGATCGACCTGATCCTTGTCGCGGGTGTAGATGAAGAGCTTTTCCAGATCGGCTTTGATAGTCGGGCGAGTAGTCTTTTCGAGGATGTCGAGTTCCCGCGCGATCGCGTCGCGACGAAGTTCCCGCGACTTGTCGTTGAGGAAACCGGGCAGCAGCCGATCCTTGGCGGTGGCATCTTGCGCGACGAGCAATTCGTACGCAGTTCGACGAGCCGACGGCGCGAACTTCGTGTTCTTCGCGAACGCTTCGAGCTTGTCGGTCGGCAACTTGCGGCCCGCGGCGAGTTCTTTCTCCGCGATGGCATCAACAGCCGTGCGGAGCCAGTTGGTCGCCGTGGGGTTGGCGTCGTCGAACGCTTCGAGCGTGGGGAATAATGCGGCCCCTCCTCTACTCACGAGCGTCTTCCACGCGGGCCCAGCGTCTTCGTTTCCTTTGCCTTCCTTCGTCACGGCTTTGAGTGCCGCAATCGCCTGCGTCATTTCATCGTCGGCAGCAGCAGTGGGTTGAATCGCTGGTATCAGCGCGGCAGCGATCAGGACAACGCGCCGAAAGCGGGCGAGACTCCATCGCAGCATGGATGGCCTCCTGTGTGACTCGCAGCCTGTCGCGGTCAAAGCCCCGCTTCACGGCTGCTCCACGGGTAAAAGTGGAACCGGGTTATGGTGGGGAGAGGGGAGAGGAAAGTCAATGAAGCTTCGGGTGGCCGACATTCTCCGAATGTCGGTGTCTTTCGGGTGGGCGACTCTCTCCGAGAGTCGCGGTCAGTTTCGGTGTCTTTCGGGTGGGCGACTCTCTCCGAGAGTCGCGGTCAGTTTCGCAGAAACTGACCTCCGATATATGGTCGCTCTTCGAGCGACCGCGACTCTCGGAGAGAGTCGCCCACCCGAAAATCACACCCGAAAAATCACACGAGCGGTGTACGCGTGGCGGCGGTCGCTTCCATCTTCTGGCGCAGGTCAGCAAAATACCTCGTTAGCTCGTCTGCCGATTTCACTTTACCGCGCGAGCACGAACCAGTCGAGCAGCCGCCTTTCGACTCACCGCCGTCGGCACCGCTGCCGCAGGACGAGCACCCGCCATCGCTCGAGCCGCAATCTGGCTTACCGCACCCCTCCGGTTGCTTAGGGTCATGCGTCACAGCTGTTTGCGAAAGATCGAGCAGTCGCACAGAGAGGTTGAATCGCGAAGACAGTTCGTCGAAGAGCGGAGTGGCGTCGCAGGTCTCCCACGCCAGTCCGTGAAGGATCAGACGGTCGTCGAGCGTGAGTTCCGCATCCACGAAGGTGATCGGCAGCCCGCGTTTCGTCGCGGCCTCGTTGGCCCGTGTCAAGAGTTCGCTTTCGCGAGCGGGGAAGGAAGCCAATCGCGCGTGATCGTCACAAGCCGCGACACGAAGCACTTCACCTTCCACCGAAAGCGACGGCGTGAACTTGTCGTCCGGCGCACACAGCACCACGCCCAATTCCACGCCACGCGATCCGCGCACGATCACACTTTCGCTACGTTCGAGCGGATCGGACGAGGTAAACCGGCCGACAAAACCCGACCGGCCGAACTGCACGAGGCAAGAAGCAGTCATTTGGGCGGTTCCGGCTCGAAGCCAAAGAATTCGCGCATGTTGCGGTCGTATTCGTACTGACCGCCTTCAGAACTGAGATCGAGCCGCAGTTCGTTAATCACCTTCACGCTCAGGTCTTTCCACCAGAGCGTCCAGCACGCCGAGCAGATTTCGCGTTGAATTCGTTCGCCGATGGCGTCCGGCACCGGCGGCGCAGCCAGTTGCACGGCGCGTTTGCCTTCCATGCAGCCAGGGCGCTGACAGCGGAATCCCGTTCCAGGGCCGCTCTCGTCCGCGACTGGCGTTTGCTTCTTGGGAATCGGCGCGCCGAGTTGTTCGAGGAGCTTCGCCATCGCGTCGCGCGGCATCCGGTCGCCGCGGTCGTCCGCGATGGACCAGCCCTTCGTGAGCGTTTCGACCGCTTCGGCTTTCTGATCGAGCTTGATGAGGCATTCGCCGAGCAGTTGGTAAACTTTCGAGAACTCGGGAGTGATTTCCAGAGTGCGGCGGAACGACTTCGCAGCCTCTTCGTATTGCGCATCATCCATGAGAAACTGACCGAGGCGGAAGTGCGCCAGGTCGTTATCGGGGTCTTCCTGAGCCATATTGCGGAAACGGGCGATCTGATCGGCCAGGTTACTCATGATGAATGATGTCCGAAGAGGCGGGCGTGATCTTATTGTAGGCTCATTGGTCGTTGGTCATTAGTCATTCGCCCTTGGTCCATCGATCTGGCTTTCACCAATGACGAATGACTAATGACTACGTGTCACTTCGCCGGGTTGATCGTGATCGGCAGCTTGTAGGTGGATTCCTTCATCGAGACGCGATCTTTCGCTTTGATTTCGACAACGAACTTACCGGGACGGTTCATGAAAATCGGGAACTGGAGTGCAAATGCACCATCGGTTTCCTTGACCATCTGGGCCGACTTGTCGTCCTGAATGTGCTTTCGGGGATTGGGTTTATTCGCGCTATCGACGAGAAGCGGATCACCCTTCTCGTCATAAACCTGGAAGAGAATTTCCACATCCGGTTGCTTGGTCTTCGGGCTTCGCTCGAAACTCGCGATGCTGAATTGCAGGTAGATGGTCTGCCCGACTTGGCCGGTTGTTGGCGCGGAGAGTTCACCGCGTCCGTCATAGGACGTGTAGACTGCCACGACCCCAAATTCTTTCTTGGCGACCTCAAACTTGGCGCTGAGGGTGCCGGTGGCTTTCGTCTTCGAGTCGGTCACGGTGATCTTGCAACTGTAGTTACCCGGCGGCTGATCGAGGCCGACGGTGATGAACGCACGGGCGGGCATGCGATTACCGCGAAGCGGAACGAAGTCTTCCAGTGTGCGCGGATCTTGCTTGAAGATGAGCTTCTTGGCCGTGTCGTCGTTCACTTCCATCGACATCGTGTAGCGGGCAATGCCCTCCGAATCGATGGTCAGCCCATCAATGTCGTAAGCGATGAACAAGACATCGCCCGGCAGCAACTTGGAACTGTCGCGTGGCGGGCCCAACTCTCCCACAGTCAATCGCATGTTGGTGAGTTTCAGTTCGCCCGGTTGGGCGGGGGTGCCAGCGAGAGCGGTAGCCAGCGCAAGAGCGGTCAGCATGGGAATCGCCTCTCGATTCGAGAAGAACGGATCTGCTCCGTCAGTTCTAACACCGTATTCTCTCCCGCGTTGACGTTCATGACTAGTGGTCAGTATTTGAGGGAGACGAATGGATCGCTCATTCCGCGGGGGGCGGATGCGCCGCCTGTGGGATGTGGAAAAAAGTGCTCGGCGCCTTCCTCTGGACAAATGGCAAGTGTATGATTCGATTGGCTTGAATGGGTCGCGCGTCCGTGGCGCGACGGACAAGAGGCGGAAGGCGACGCTTGGTCGCGTTGCCCGACGTGTGTCTTTGTTGAAAGGAGGTGGTCCCGTGCCAAGTGACCATAGTACGAAGGGCCGGCTGTCTTAACGGCCGCTACGGGTGGTCCATAAGCCGGCCGCCCACAAGAACCGCCGGGGGTGTATCTACCCCGGCGGTTCGCTTTTTGCGCAGACGCAGTGTATGCCGAGGGCGTCGCGTAAGCCCGCCGAGGCAATGTCACCTCGGCGGGTTTACGCGACGCCCTCGTCTGTTCTCAGTCCTTACTTCTTCCCTTGCACCGCCACCACAAGCACCTGAATCTTCGCCTCGATGTTGTAGCCCAAGGCGAGCGGCACTTCGGTCAGCGTGTTCGCTTCTTTGATTGGCGTTTCGAGTTTGACCATCTCGGGCTCGACCTTGAGGTTCTTACCCTTGAGGGTCTTGCTGATTTCGGCGGGGCCGATGGAGCCGTAGAGGAGCCAGTGGCTCTCAAGCTGGCCGCCGCGTTCGATCTGGGATTCGTGGGCGTTGGCCTCGATCGTGACGGCGGGGAGACGCGAGAGCTGTTCCGCAAGAACCTTGAGGTCTGCGATCTTCGCCTCGCGGGCCTTCTCGACCTTGATCTTGTATTGTTCGAGAGTTTTGAGGTTCTCGGGGGTTGGGGCGACCGCTTTGCCGTAGGGGATGAGGTAATTGCGGGCGTAGCCCGGCTTCACCTCGACCACCTCGCCCTGTTTGCCGACGTGTGGCGTGTCGTCCACCAACACAACGAGCATACCGCCGTGCGGTCCGCGACGCACCTGCTGCCGGACGCGCTCCTTCTTTTTGGGGAGCTTCTTTTCCTTCGGCTTCTCGCTGGTCTTCTTTGCAGTCTTGGCCATTGGTCTATCCCGTGCTCGTGAACCGGCTGGTCGAATGTTCGACCAGCCGGAAGGTTATTGAATCACTCGCGACGGGTTGGCTTTGTGAGACAGGCCGCTGGCCGATTCCACAATTCAGAACGGGATGGGATCGCCACCACCGCTCGACCCGCCACTATCGCCTCCGTCGTGCCCGCTGGGTCCACCGAAATCGTCGGGGTTGTAGTCGGCTGGCGGAGCGCTGCGCCCGGAAGTCTGGCGCGAGCCACCGCCGTAGCTTCGTCCACCACTGCCGCCATCTTCGCTCTGCCGACCACCGAGGAACTCGATGTTCTCGACGACAATCTTGTGCTTCGACCGCTTCCGGTACTTCTCGGGAGCGTTTGTGTCTTCCCACTGATCCAGTTGCAACCGACCTTCGATGTACAACGGGTCGCCCTTGTGGCAATACTGCATGATCAGACTAACGAGATCACGCTTGGCGTCGGGGCGGGCAAACGCTTCGCAGTCGATGTACAGTGGGTTGGGATCATTCTCCCACTGACCCGTCGCCGGGTTCTTTTTGCTCCGCCCGACCGCGAACCGGAACTTCACCACGCGGGTACCCGTGTTCGGGATCGCTCCTTCTTTGGGTTCGTCCGTCAACCGACCCATCAACATCACCTTGTTCAGAGTCGCCATACTGCGACCTCCTCACATTGCTTGCCCCGGAAAGGGATAGTTAAAGCTGAAGTCAAAAGTTTGAGGCAAGCGAGTGAAATAAGGTTACGCCATCAGGAGATACTCACGCAAGGTCGGTAGCTTCAGAGTATTAGGCACACTCCATGTTGCGTTGCATTCAGAATGGCACATGGAGTGCCTAATACTCTGAAATCACTCCGGCTTCTCGGCCATTTCGCGACGGCGGCGGCCACCACCTCCACCTTCGCGCGGCGGGGGAGGAACGCCTTCCTCGCCTTCGCCGCCAATAGCGTTCGGGTCGGTTTGCACAGCAGCCTCGTCCTGCATCCCCCGCAGGGCGAACGCCGCGCCGCCGTCTTCACGGGCCACGCGCATGATCTCTTCCTGCCACTTCGGATCGATTGCCGACGTGAGTTGCCGCAGAACCAACCCTTCTTGCAGCGCGAGGTCACGTTCGAGTTCCGCCTGCTTGGTGCTCTCGAACGTGTAATAAATGATGTGGAAGCTCCCCTTCTTCTGCTTGTTGATGGGGTACGCGAGCTTGTGGTTGTAGTCCCACGGCCGGCTCACTTCAATGTGCCCGCCGTGGCGTTCGATGAGGGCGTGAAGTTGTTGTTTCACGCCGTCCGCGTCGGCCGAAACCTTGGTCGGGTCAAGCAGAAACAGTGTTTCGTAGAGTTTGTTCGCCATGTCGTTCTCGTGGGTTTATCCGCGAAGTTCGTTCGCGGTGGTCACCGCGGTTCGGTCAGGACTCGCTTTCGCTCGTCCCGCGACCCCACCCGCACGTTGGGTGAGGAGCGACCAACAAGCTCAGCCAATCATTCCTCATTCCGGGGGTTTCAACCCCTGGGACAAAGACAAAAACTATCAACCGGGCGGGGCTTCGCGTGGAGCGTCCGTTTTCTTGTCTTCTGCCTTTGCTTCTTTCTTGTCGTCTGGCTTCGGTTTCTTCTCTTTCTTGGGTTTCTCTTCACCGGCGTTGAATTTATTCATCGCGGCTTCAGCGCCCTTGCGGACGAACAGGAGCGCGGCTTGTGCTGCCTGGGCAACCGCGTCGTCCACCGCCGGCCGTTCACCCGGTTTGAACTTCGACAGCACGTGATCGACCGCGTCGAAACTTGGTTCGCCAACACCAATTCGCAGCCGGGTGTAGCCGTCGGTTCCCAACTGATCCTGAATGTTCCGCAGCCCGTTCTGCCCGCCGTGGCTCCCCTTCACTCGCACCCGGAGTTTGCCAAGCGGAAGGTTGATATCGTCGCAAATCACGAGCAAGTTTTCGACTGGCACCTTGTAGAAGTCGAGAATCGCTCGCACGGCTCGGCCGCTTAGGTTCATAAAGGTAAGCGGCTTGACCAGCAGGATCGTTTCGTCGCCTTCCTTCAACTCCGCGACGAACGCCTCGAACTTTTCGCGGAATGGCATGCAACCCGGCGCGGCGGCGAGATAATCGATCACCTCAAACCCGACGTTGTGCCGCGTTCCGGCATACTTGGGGCCGGGATTGCCCAAACCAACGATTACTTTCATGGCGGCACAGGAGGACAGGGGTCAGAAAGCAGAGATTGGAGACCAGAGGACAGACACCAGCAGTCTCCAACCAAACCCAACATAGCAGAGCCTGCCGTTCCCTGCCCTCTGTCCTCTGTCTTCCGCACTCTGATTACTTCTCGTCCGCTTCCTCTTCGACCTTCTTCTCCTTCTTGATCACTTCGGGGCCAGCGCCCGGTTCGGCCGGTGTGGTCGGCGCGGCGGCTTCGATACCTGGCAACTTCAGTTGCACAACGACCGCTTCTGGGGCTTCCAGCACCTTCACACCTTCAGGGAGCGTCAATTCCTTGACGTGAATCGGGTGGCCGAGCGTGAGGTTGGTGATGTCGATGCGGACCGCTTCGGGAATGCTGCCAAGCGGGCACTCGATGTGCAACGTGTGCAACGGTTGATCGAGCACGCCGCCACCAGTTTGTTTCGGTGCGTTCCGCAGTTCGACCGGAATCGTCACGCGAACGAGTTCGGTCCGCGACTTTCGCTCGAAGTCCACGTGAACCATCTGCTTGCCGAGATAATCCCACTGCACTTCGCGAATGAGGACAGTCTCGGGTTTACCGTCGATTTCCAGATCAAGCACGCGGGCGTGCAGAATTCGGATGGCGCGGTCGAGGGCTTCGGCAGAAACCGAAACTTGCACGTTGTCGAGTTTGTGCCCGTACACAATCCCGGGAACAAGACCCTGTTTGCGAAGTTTGCTGGCTGCGCGGGAACCGCTGTTGGCGCGCGGAGTGGCTTTGAGAGTAACGGCGTCCGACATGCTTTATCACCTCGCGGGAAGCTACTCTCGCGGGGGAAATCCCGCTACCCTCGCAACACGCTCTGAATCAAACAAAAGAGGAAGCGGCTCCCAATTGAAGACTCCCACGCTAAAGCGGGGAGTGCAGAGGCAAGCCGTTCCAGAAATGAGATTATGGTAGGCGGGCGACCAACCGACAAGAGCGCGAGGGGAAAACCGTCAGAGCCCCTACTTTTTCCCAAACGGCAGCTCAACGTCCTCCGGCAGGGTACCATTGATCGAGACTTTGGTGAAACCCGCTTTTTTGCACGCCATAGCGGCTTGAAGAATGGCGGCTGGTGATTGATCTGGCGAAACCGTCAGCCACAGATCGCGGGGGCCGCTGGGGTCTTTCCTGGCCCGTGTCATGGCCAGTTCGAGCGCGTTGTCGCCTTCGGTGATAAACGCGCCGAGGAACTTACCTCCCAGACCGTATTCGCGAACGCGACACACTCCACTGCCAATCACGACCACTTCGATACAGGCGCCGACGGCTTTCAGGGGTGGCTCATTGGTGGCTTTTGCGGCTGCCAGTTTGTATCGGACGGTTTCCAGATGTGCCCGCGCGACAAGCATCTCCGCTCGTGCTCTGGCAACCTGGGCTTTGGCTGCTTCAATCTGGTTCGGTTTCCCCTGTTTCGCGGTGAGGATCGCATTGAGTTCGGCGACTTCCGCTTCGGCCTGTACTTTCTGCAACTGGATAGTCGCCTCCGCCAACTGCTTTTCCAGGTCGGCGGGTTTACCGAAAAGATCAGTCAGCGAGATTGTTTTGGGTGGCTCCGGCTTGGTTGGTTTCTCTTCGAGCTTCGCTTTCTCCTCTTTCAGCAACTTGAGTCTGGCCCTCAGAAGCAGCAACTCGGCCTCGGTCTTTTGGGCTTTCAACTGCAACGCAGCAGCAATATCTCGGGCCTCATCCTCGTCCTTCGAATTGGGCTTGAGCTTCGCGATGAGGATGACTCGCTTTTCGGCTTCTCGGGCACCGACAAGGTTGCTTTCTAGGATTGCTTCCAGCGCACGAATCTTCGCTTCCAACTCCACGATTTCTTTCGCGAAATCCCGCACGGGCGGTTTCTCTTCGGCCTTCGCTTTCGCTTCTATCAGCGTCTTGAGTCTGGCCTTCAGCAGCTCCAATCTGGCCGCTGATTGAGAGGCGTTCTCTTTGAATCTCGCGAGTGTGAGTTGCGCGTCGAGCAGATCGTCTTTTGATCCAGTTCCCTTTTCGTGTGCCTTCCGGGCAATCTCCAACTGTATTTGCGCTCTTTGGACAACGTCCAGGGTGGCCTGATGCTTGATTTCTTCGGCCTTGATCTGTTCTTCGAGTTCCTCAATTTCCTTGATGAAATTCCGGGCGGGCGGTTCTTTGGCTTTGGCAGTGGGAGTGGGCTGCTCCGGACCCTCGCTTGCGGCGACGCCGGAATACTCCGTTCGTGTCCCAACTCCAATCCCGATGCCCAGCGCAAACGTCGCGAACAGCGCCACCGTCGCGGCAGTGGCTTTCTTCACCCAGAACATGCGAAGTACTCCTTCGACAAGAGAATGAACCGCCGATGGAACACTGGCAGCGGCCACAGTCGTTGAAACCGCAGCACGCATTGTCGAAGCCGAAAGTGCCGATGGCACCGCCGTCATGGCTAGCGCTACGCCCAGCACCTTCGCCGGATCCAGGCCGCTCAGACGATGACGCAACTTCTCCAGTCCGCGATTGAGCCGCGCCGAGAGTGTCCCTTCGGGACAGCCGAGCCGCTCGGCCGCCTCGCGCCGCGTGAAGCCCTGAAGGTGGCACAGGATAATGCAATCGCGGTAGCAAGCCGGAAGCGCGAGCAGAGCGGCGTCGAGATCGGCCTTCAGATCGCTGTCAATAGCCGAAGTTGGGTCGAGAACCTGTGTGGGTAACTCGGTTTGCCGGACGAGGCGTCGAGCATTCTTCCTGCGAACGTTGCGAGCGGTCCACACCGTGACGCGATGCAGCCACGGACCGAGTGTCGTTGCACTAGTGAGATGCCGGGCGCGGCGAACCAATACGAGGAACGCAGCCTGAAAAGCATCCTCCGCGTCGGCCGGGTTCGGCAAGAGTCGCCGACACGTACCCCACACGAACGGGCCATGCCGACGAACGAGTTCGGCGAAGGCTTCTTCGGATGAGTTGGCGAGGAATGCGGTCAACAGTTCGCCGTCGGATCGACGGCTGGAAAGGAGATCGCGGCAAAAGGTGGCGACGGTTCGCATACTCCTATCATGTCGCCACCCGTCACCGCGCGTGCAGAAAAATCACGCGGCAGCGGCAGACTCGTCTTCTCCTTCATTGCCCGCGAAGTGATGAGCGCCGCAAACACCGCGTTTGGATGTGCGAATAAAACCCACGAGTTCGCGGACCGCGGGGAGGTGCCCCAGTTCCGCTTCGATGCGATTCACCGCCTCGCTCAAGAGCATGGCCGGCCGCGTCATGTAGATGAGTCGGAACGCTTTCCGCACTGCGAGGATTTCGGAGGACTGCATTCCCGCCCGCCGCATCCCCACGAGATTGATTCCACGAACGACATTCACCTGGCGAATGATCCAGAACGGCGGAAGATCTTTACTCGTGGCAGAAAGACCACTGATAAACGCCAGCCGACCAACGCGACAAAACTGGTGAACGGCGGCGTTGCCGCTCAGCATGACGCGGTCTTCGAGAATGGCATGTCCGCCGACCATCGAGCCATTGGTGAGAATACAATCGTTGCCGATCACGGCATCGTGCCCGACGTGACTGCCCACCATGAACAAATTGCGATTGCCGATCCGGGTTACTCCGCTGCCGGGCCCAACGCCCAGAGGCATGGCACGATGCACAGTTACATGTTCTCGAAAGATATTCCCGTCACCGATCTCCACCGCGGTCGTCTCGCCGCGATAGCCGAGGTGCTGCGGCGCACCGCCAATCACGGTGCCATTGCCCACCTGGTTGTTCGCGCCGAGCGTGACGGGCCCGATGAGGTGCGCATGCGGATGAATGACGCAGCCGGGGCCGACGGTGACCGGACCTTCGAGCACAGCGTATGCACCGATTTTCACATCGGTCGGGAGAACCGCTTCAGCAGAAATAATGGCGGTGGGGTGAACATTGAGTGATTGTGAGCGCGACATGGCGGCATCCTTTCCTTATCCGGGCCCCCAATTCTTACGCCAATTCGCCCATCGGATTCCAGATCACTTTCGGAACCTTCACTCCGTCCATGAATAAAGTGCTGGGCGAGAGCGAATTACTACACGCTTGCCGAAAAAAACGAATGAAGCCGACTTCGCAGGGCAATGATAGACAGTAAATCCTTACCGCTGTTGAAGTCTTGTGTTCCCCTGCTTGAATCAGTGGCACGGGTGGGGATAATTGTAGGATGCCAGCATTTTGAGGTTGCCCCATGGCCGGTGGTTATCGGTGCTCGCACGGCCACACGTGGAACCCAACCAATGGGGCAGCGGCGACCGCCTGCCCGATCTGCGGTGATACCACTCTCGTCGTTGTGGTGCGGGACGAGCGGCCCGCTGTGATGGCGGCCAGCGAAAGTCCAGCCGATGAGCAAGATGCAACGGAGTTGCTTTCCGCTCCCGATCTGCCGCGAATAGACCCCGAGCACGCGCCAACCGTTGCCTTCGCCCCGCCCCACATCCCCAACGCGGTGGAAACGCCCGACCCGTCGTTCTCGTCGCTCGTCGTGCTCCTGGGACCGGGGAATTCATCCGTTTCCGATGGTTCGAGTGTCGTACCCTTCGGCGCCGCCGAAACAGCGGAGTTCGCGCCGCCGCTGGTACCGGGTTACGAGATCCTTCACGAAGTGGGCCGCGGTGGGATGGGTGTGGTATACAAGGCGCGGCAGATCAGCTTGAATCGGCTCGTGGCGCTGAAGATGATTCTCGCTGGCAGCCACGCCGGGCCAACCGAACGCGAGCGGTTCAAGCGCGAGGCGGAATCGGTCGCTGCTCTCCAGCATCCACATATCGTCCAGATTTTCGAAATCGGCGAAGCAAACGGCCACCCGTACCTCGCGCTGGAATTGGTCGAGGGCGGCAGCGTCGCGCATCATCTGACCGGCACGCCGTGGGGAGCAACACAGGCGGCGGAGTTGATCGAAATCCTCGCCCGCACGATGCAGTTCGCCCACGACGCGGGCATCGTGCATCGCGATCTGAAGCCGGGGAACATTCTGTTACAAGCCGAAAGTCGTAAAGTCGAAAGTCATAAAGTCGGGACCAACAACTCTGCGACTGCTGACCTTACGGCGATGCGGCTGGAGAACTCGCGACCGAAAGTGACGGACTTCGGGCTGGCGAAGCGTCTCGACGAAACCGTCGGTGGAGATGGTACACGCACCGGCGCGGTGATGGGGACGCCGAGTTACATCGCGCCGGAACAGGCCAGCGGCAAGACGCGCGATGTCGGTCCGGCAACTGATGTGTACGCGTTGGGCGCGATTCTTTACGAATTGCTCACCGGTCGGCCGCCGTTTCGCGGCGAAACGCCACTGGACACCGTTCTTCAAGTTCTGCACGACGACCCAGTCCCACCGAAGAAACTCCATCCACAGATTCCGCGCGATCTGGAAACGATTTGCCTGAAGTGCCTGTCGAAGCAGCCAGCCAAGCGGTACGCGAGCGCCACGGCCCTGGCCGACGACTTGCGGCGCTTCCTCCAGGGCGAGCCGATCAAGGCTCGACCGCTATCCGCGTGGGGCCGAGGGGTGAAGTGGGCCCGTCGGCATCCCGCGTTCACCGTGTTGCTCGGCACGACGATCACCGCGACGATTGCGCTGGTCGCGGTGCTTTCGGTCGCGTACCTCCGGGTCCGCGAGGCCGTATCCGCGAAGGAATACGAGCGGTTGCTCACTCAGCACGAGTGGTATCGCGCGGAGGGGGAGAAGAAACGGGCTGAAGAACTCGCTGCGGAGATCGAGAAACGTCGCGTTGAGGCGGTGCAGAAAGCCGAGGAGTTGAAGCAGGAAGCCGAGCAGACGCGGCGTGCGGCCTATGCGCTTCAGTTGGCACAGGTGGCCATTCTCTGCGAACGCGATCCACTCCGTGCCGCTTTGCTTCTGGAAGACGAAACCCGCTGTCCGAAAGACCTCCGCGACTTCACCTGGCACTATCTGCGCCGACTCTGCCAGCGCGACGACCGCGCCTATTTCGATCACGGGATGGACGACCCCCTCCGTGCCGTTGCCTACTCGCCCAATGGTACATTCGTGGCCACGGCGGGCGACGCCGGGCAGATCCGCGTGTGGGATCCGCGAACCGGACGGACGTGGATGATCCTCGCGGGGCACAGCGGCGCGGTGCATGCGCTGGCGTTCAGCCCGGATGGTTCCATCATCGCTTCCGCGGGTGCGGATCACACCGTTCGTTTGTGGGCGCTTCCGGTCGATATTCTGGACACGGCCCGGAAGGCAATGACCGTTCTGCCGTGGATTCAGCCGATCGTTGCGCCTCTTGTCAACGTTCCGACGCTCCCCCCAACACTCACACTGGCCGATGCCCACACAGAAGAAGTCCTGTGCGTCACGTTCAGTCCGGATTTGCGAGCGATCGTGAGTGGAGGGAAGGACGGCATGCTGCGCTGGTGGGATTTGACGGGCTGGCGACCGATTCCCGTCGACATCGCGGGGCTGGGGGGGCTGGGCGCAACGGCCGCGATGGTCACTCGCACGGCCCAGTCGCCCGATGCCCGCCCGGTCTGGATGATTCGCGAAGTGTCGGCCCACCCCGGCGGTGTGCTGTCTATGGCGTTCTCGCAGGATGGAACGCTGTTGGTTTCCGGCGGCAATGATACGCGTCCGCGCGTGTGGACCGGTGACGGGACCAAATTGATTCGCACGCTGCCTGCTCACGCCGATGTGGTTCGTGCGGTTGCTGTTTCGCCCGATGGCCGCACGATTGCAACCGCCAATAACGCCACGCCGCCTACCGTCCGGTTGTTCTCGACACAAACTTGGCGCGAGCGGCGCTTGTTCGGCCACACGAAATCGATTTACGCGCTGGCGTTCAGCGATGATAGCCAGTTACTGGCCAGCGCTGGCTTCGACAAGAGCGTGAGACTGTGGGACGCCGACGACGATCGCGAACGCGGTCACTTGGTTGGACACACGCAACAAGTTAACGCGCTGGTATTTGCCCCGGACCGCCGGAGTGTTGTTTCAGTCGGAATGGACGGAGTCGCGATTGTGTGGCAGACCGTGGCCCGCACGCACGAACCGGAGGATCTGCTGCGTTTCTCGCGTGATCCGTTCGGGAAGCTCACGGCGCAGGGGTTGACCGCAGCGGGTATTGGAGGAGGAGCGGCGGCGCTCGTCATTGCTGACGATACGGGGCGTGTCCGGATGCTGGCGGCCGACTATGTACTGCCAGGTCGCGCTCCGCCGCCCGGCCCGCCCGGTCCGCTTGTGGCGACTCCACTGCCGTATGTTACTTCCATGCTCAAAAGCCCAGCCCGCGCTGCGGCGGTGTCGGCAGATGGACGCACTTTTATCGTTGCCGTGGAGAGCGGCCTCCTGGTCTGGCAGCCGTTTCCGTTGGTCATGGCGCGAGGGCCGTTTGGCCAAGCACCACTCGGCCGACCGCCGCGCGGAGCGTTCACCCGCGCCACCTTCGTCCGGACACCGGCACCGGTTCATGCCGTGAAAATCGACCCGACCGGCCGGTGGATCGCAACCGCCGGCCCCAGCGCGGTGCGCGTCTACGACATTCGTGATATTCCGATCACGACCGATCACATCATCGACCTGAACGGTGGAACCATCGTTCTCTCCATTTCGGGGGCACGCGATCTGGCGTTCCACCCCACCCGGGAGTGGCTGGCCGTCACCTCCGGCAGTGGCGTGTGCATCGTTGACCGCGACGGGAGGGTTCTAACAAGTCTGCCAACCGCACACTACCGGACAGGAACGAGTGGAGAATTGAAGCCGAACGTGGAAGTGGTTGCGTTCGATCAAAGCGGCACATTACTTGCTAGCGGCGATGCGAGCGGACGAATCAAACTCTGGTCGGTGAGTGCCGAAGGCCGCCTGTTATTCCTTCGGGATCTCATCGGCCACTCCGGCGCAGTTCACGCGCTGGCATTCAGTCCCAATGGCCGCACACTCGCCTCGGGCGGCGACGATCGCGCCGTGATTTTATGGGACCCGATCGCCGGGCGCGAACGGCTGTCGTTGACGGGCCACGCCGATCGCGTGGTGGATTTGATGTTCAATCCAGAAGGAACAGCTCTGGTCACAGTCAGCCGCGATGGCGCCGCGAAACGCTGGCGTGCCGATGTTCGCCCCACTCCCGAAAACGGCCCACGCTTACCGCAACCACTCCGCGGCCCGTGAAGTAGGAGCTAGAAGAGCTGCAGATGACGCAGATAAACACGGATCAGAGATCAGAGAATGCAATTGGCATGTTGAGCGCATCTTTGTCTTTTGCTCTTCTGTCTTAATCTGTGTTATCTGCGTCCTCTGCGGCTCTTTTCATACCTCCATTACTTCAGCGGTGAATAATCGGTTGGCTTGAGGAATTCGAACACCACGCCGCCCTTCGGTTCGGTCAGGCTACCGCCGGCTTTCTCCTCGCTGGCTTTCCGCGCTGCGACCCAGTCCGGGTCTTTGGCGAAATCCGCAAACGACTTGTTCCGGGCGTCCTTGTCCTTGTGCGCCAGCAAATAGATCAGCGTCTTGTCGTCGCCGGGTTGGCCCTTGAGGAGGTGCCAGTAAACGACATTCGTCATGCCGTGCTTCTCGAACAGCTTGATGGTGTGGTCCTTGAAGCGGTTGTCGAGATGGCCGAGGTTTCCCTTGGTGGCAGTGTAGGTCCGCAGCTCAAAGATGCGATCGTCCTTGCTTTTCTCGATCTTCAGCGACGGCGAGTAATCGGTTGTGGTCAACAGCCGCGACTCGTACTTCGACACCAATTTCCCGTCCTTCTCGCTGTCGGCGTAGGCCTTCTTCCAATCCGGGTCGTTGAGAAACTCTTTCCAAGACTTCTCGCGAGCATCCTTGCTGGGGAACGAGAGAAAATACACGAGCTTGTTGTCCTTGTTGTCGATCGGCGTGAAATACGCGACGTTCGTGATGCCGTGTTTTTCGAACAGTTTGACCGTGTGATCCTTGAAGCGGGCATTGAGTGCGTCGAGTTTGCCGGGCGCGGCGTAGTAGGTCCGCATCTCATAGACGGTCCCCGGTTTGGTATCTTCGGCCGGCGCGGTCGTACTCAACCCGACCAGTGGGACGAATGCAAGAAGAAGGAGCAATCGGCGCATGAGAACTCCTGAAACGGAAGAGAGGACAGAGAAGGAACCGCAGATGACGCAGATCACACTGATCAGAAGGAGAGGTCAATTGGCATGCTGATCTCATCTCTGCCTTTCGCTCTCCAATCTCTTCTGCTTTAATCCGTGTTATCTGCGGTTCCTTCTCTGATTCTATTTCTTCTTCAACTGCGGCAGGATTTTGGGATCCGCGTAGCGTTCGGGATCTTTCTCGAACCTCTCTTTGGCGGTTGTGTTGTAGAAATAGACTTTGACACCTTTGTACATCACGGATGGGTCTTTCTGGGACACTTTCTTGTCGCGATAGACGGGGCAGAAGCGCTGTTCGATTCCGCGGTCGGGGAGTTTCATGCCGGCCAGCGCGGGGACGAATTCCGGGTCGAGGTAGGCGGCCGGGTCGCGTTTGAATTTCGTCACGCAGGTGTCGCAGCAGAGGTAAATCCTCACGCCCTTATATTCGACCCATTTCGATTCATTGGGATCAATTTCGTCTTGTGTCATGACGGGGCAGAATTTCTGAGCTTTGGGTGGCTCAGCATGTACGGCGGACGCAGCCACGAGAAGAAGAGCCGCGAGATAGACGCGTGGCATGACTCAACTCCGGTTTGAGAGGATCTGAGGAAGAACCAGGTGGGAGATGCTCATCTTACCGCGTTTGATGGGAATGCGACAACACTGCGCGAGAACAGGCGCGTGGATGTGCCAACCTGGCCCATCCAGGTGCGAGTTGCTCAATTACTTGGCCAGTTGCCAGTCATGGATGTAGGAGAGCGCAAGCAACAGATAGAGTAAGATGACGATGACCAGGAGGAAAAACAGGATTGCGAAACGCGACAGGTCGAAAATGACATCACTACGTGAGAGCGGGAGTGGCCTTGGCTCTGCGGCGCGAGGGGAAGAAGAACTGTCGGACGGTTGGTTCTCTACACCCTTCTGCGGCGGAGTGAATCGGCTGCGAAGCCGTGGGGGCAGGTCGTCCCACCAGTGTGATGAGTCGCTTCCTTCGTGTCGGTTCCGCATGACCATGAGTACGTCCTCTTTCACAAACTCGCCCGGCTGGGCCGGGATTCGCGCGTCTTGCGATCCGAGCAGCGACACCGTAATTCGGGATATGGCAACCGAACCTGGGTGAGAGAGGCTGGCAGATTCTAACGCGCCGCGGAGGAATCGGGTATCGTAACTTTCAAACTCCGTGTTCCTCTGTTCCTTGTCCCTGTGTCTCTGCGGATTGGGGCGCAGGCAATATTCGGACCGGAATGGAGAGTTAGAGTAAGATCAATCCCAAGTTGGAGGTAGTGTGGGCGCGGGCGGCGGTGATGGCGGCGGGGCGGGGCGTGTCAGTGCGGGATTTTCTGCAGGAGTCTCGGGCTCAGGGAATTGAAATTCCGGCGGTTCCGGGGGAGCGGGAACTGGGTGTGGTTGCGTGGCAATGTCCTGTCCAGGTGGGTGTGGCGTTTGTGGCTCACTCACGGGTGCGTTCCTCGGGACGAATGTGGGCAATTGACAACCCCACGCAACTGGCGTGCCGTACCGACTCAACGGACTACCGGGACTATGCCGACTGCGCCAGACGTGAAGAGTCTGCCGCCGGGTGTGCGGGCTATTGGTCTCTTGTGCCCGTGCGTTTTGCGAGAGAGAATGCTTTCAGTCAGTCGTATTTCCCGCAGCAGGGTGACTCATGCGCGCCCGTTTGGTGGCTGTTGATGGCGGCCGGTCGATTGACCTGACGAAGGATCTGACGCTCTTCGGCCGCGACGAAGATTGCGATGTGCGGCTCGATCACAAGAGCGTGTCCAAGCTTCATTGCGTCATCGTCAAGACCGACGGCGTCCTCTTGCTGCGCGATTTGGGGAGCACGAACGGCACGCGCGTGAACGGTCAGCGCGTTCGGCGTGCAGCGCTCTTGCCTAACGACACTCTCTCAATTGCCAATTTGAAGTATACCGTCAAATTCGGCGTGGAGCTGGAAAAGGAAGAGGTGGAGGAGAAGGAGAAAGAGAAGCAGAAAAAGGAAGCCGCCCAGCTCCGCCGCAATGCGCTGCCCGACGTGTATCCCGAATCGAAGACACCAAAGGGTTAGGCGAACCCCGCCCGCAAGGGCGGTGGGTTTCATGCGGCCCGTCGCTTACGCTTCCGGCTCGTCGGACCCACCGCCCTTGCGGGCGGGGTTCGCCTCACACCTATTACTTCGTCCCGATCGCCCACAGGTAGTTGTAGCCGCGGAAGTAGAGCCGGCCGTCGGCGATGGCGGGTCCGCCGAAGATCGTGTCGGGAAGCGAGTTTGTCGTGAGCTTGTGGAATTCCTTGCCGGCTTGCACCACATCGGTCTTGCCATTCGCTGCCGTGACATAAATCTTGTAATCGGCGGCGACCATCTGCCCACGGTGAACAAAACCAGTCAGTTGTTTCCGGTAGATTTCTTTGCCTGTCTTCGCATCCAGAGCCCAGAACGGGCCATCTCCGGACAAGTAGACGATATCATCAATGCGGATGGGACTGACCACATCCGGCGTCCGGAACGTGTTGCTGGAATTCAGTCGCCATAATTCGGCTTTGTTATCGGAAGTGATATCCCCCTTGGCCCCGATGGGGTTCAGCCCAACCGTTGGCCCGGTCTTGCACGAAGGGACCACGATCAGGTCCGAGGTGACGAGCGGGCACGAAACGAATCGCCATGCGCGGTTGCTGCTGGGGTTCAACCCCTGCACCCGCCACACTTCCTCGCCGGTATCCAGCTTGTGAGCCGTGCAGTAGTCGTTGCCGTGAGCAATCAGAAGAGCCTCACCTTTGCCCTCCCAGATGAAAGCCGAGGCATACGTGTCGGGACTTTCACCCATACCGAAACCGGGCCGGTCCTTCTTCCAAACTTCCTTGCCCGTCGCAGCTTCCAGCGCCAGCACAATCTGCGTGTTGCGATGCATCACCTGCAAATAGAGCTTGTCCTTGTATAGCACGGGGGTCCAGTGACAGCCGAACTGGATATTGTACTTGCCGTATTTCTGAAGATCGAGGGTCCACACCTGCGTGCCATCCACAGTGAAGCACGCCAGGTTGCCGTTACCGGAACAGGCCCACACGTGTTTGCCATCGGTGGAACAGGACGCCGATGCGTCCGAAACATCCGCGCCAGAGGGGTTCCGGTACCGCTTGGCGCCCGTGTTCGAGAGCTCTTTCTTCCACTTTTCCTTGCCGTCGGTGGTCACGCACATCAGCACGATGTTGTCACCATCGACGGACGTGAAGAAGATCTTGTCGCCCCACACGACGGGAGTCCCGGCGCCCATGCCGGGCAACTTCAACTTCCAGACGACGTTCTTGTCGGCGTCCCATTCGATTGGGAGATTCTTTTCAGCGGAAAGACCATCATTCTTCGGTCCACGCCATTGCGGCCAGTTATCGGCTCGTGTTGGAGCCGCGGACACGGCAAGGACAAACGCGAGGAGGAGCAAACGCTTCACGGATCAGTTCCTTGGCGGGAGGTTGAGGTGGGAGGGTATCCAGTGAAGGTACCGCCTTCGCGAGCGTGGTTCAACGGGATACGTGGAATCCGTTGGCCGGGGTATCAAAATCAATCGCGTCGACCGGGCCGGTCCTGCCAGCCAAACCACCGAAGGAGTGAGCTTCTCCGGCCAGGAGAGCAGAGGGATTCTTTCATCGCTCTTCCCACCGCCGATGAGAAAGAACCTGCTCAAGCGACATGAGGTTGCATCGTGCGATTACGCTCCTGGGACTTTGCCGCATGTGTGCTCGTCTGCGCATCCGGCTGCGGCACACTCACCAACATGGATCGGGGGCTTGATGTGCCGGGCTATCCGCCACACCGGCGAGTTTTTGGAGGAGTGTTGGAAGATATCGAATATCTGAATCAAACCGAGCACTGGATTGAGGTCATCGCTTTGGCCGATATCCCCTTTTCGCTTGTTGGGGACGTCTTTACGTTGCCCTGGACGCTCAAAGCGGGGCGTATGCGGAAAATGTCGAAGGAACCACCGTCGCTGCCACTCCTCTTGGAAATGGAACCGCCAACCACGCAGAAATCCAAGTGATGCTTACTGTCTCCACTCGCTTCGCAACTTGACGGGTTGGGGCTGCGCCAGCACTTCGTCTTTGAAGTCTTCCAAGTTCCGAGCGACAGACACCAACTGTGCAGGAGCGCAACTGCGATCGAGTATGAGAACTCGCCCGTCTTCGACCCACGCCATGCTCGTCGTGAAGCCAACCTTCTCCCACGCCCCGCGATAATCAGGCTGGGCAATTGCGGATCGCAACAACCGCCGTCAGCACGGCATCTCTAACGCACCAAGGGCGAGTCCGCATCGTCTGCCTCAGTGGAGTGAAGAACACTTCAAGCGCGGCCATAGCGAATCGGTCGCGTTACTGGAAGTCGAACCGCACGCTCGTTACAACATCTTCTCGGCACAAGTTTTGACATGAGGTATTCCCGTGGGCGTCGTGGTTCAGAAGTTCGGCGGGTCGAGCGTCAAGGATGCGGATCGCGTGATGGAAGCGGCACGCAAGGCGATTCGCGCCAAGCACGCCGGCAACAAGGTCATCGTGGTGGTTTCCGCACAGGGCAGCACCACGGACGATCTCATCGCCAAGGCCGCCGAAATCACCGCCGCTCCCTCGGCACGCGAAATGGACATGCTCCTCGCCACCGGCGAGCAGATTTCCATTGCACTCACGGCGATGGCGATTCACGAACTCGGCGAACGGGCCGTCAGCTTCACCGGTCCGCAAATCGGCATCGTCACCGACAGTACACACCGTAAAGCGCGCATCAAGAAAATCGACACGCAACGACTCACCGAAGCACTCGACGCCGGGAACATCGTTGTGATTGCGGGCTTTCAGGGTGTCGATGAACTCGGCGACATCTCCACTCTTGGCCGCGGCGGAAGCGACACCACTGCGGTGGCTGTGGCGGCGGCGCTCAAGCTCGCAGGCTATGAAGTGGAGTGCGAAATCTACACCGACGTGGACGGCGTTTACACCACCGATCCGCGCATCGTCCCCGATGCCCGCAAGATGGACGCCATCAGCTACGACGAGATGCTGGAAATGGCGAGTATGGGTGCAGGGGTGATGCACTCGCGTTCGATCGAGTTCGCCAAAAAGTTCGATGTACCGCTGATGGTGCGGAATGCTCAGTCCGACACCATCGGAACATGGATCGTGCCCGAAGAGCAGTGGATGAACGAAATCCCGGCCTGTGGCGTGGCGCTGGCGGCCGACGAAGCGCGGTTGGTGCTCGAAGGCGTCCCGGATCGGCCCGGTGTGAGCCACAGCGTCTTCGCCGCACTCGCGGATGCGAACATCGCGGTGGACATGATCGCACAGAGCGTCGGCAGCGGCGGGAAGGCAACCATCGGCTTCACCGTACTCAACACCGAACTCGACAAGACGAAGAAAACACTCGATCCTCTTGTGAAGGAATTCGGTGCCACGCTCACTCAAACCGGCAAGGTAAGCAAGGTATCGGTGGTGGGGGCGGGGATGCGTGTGATGGCCGGCGTTGCGGAACGGATGTTCCAGGCGCTCGCGGCCGAGGGCGTGAACCTGAAGATGATCACCACCGGCGACATCAAGATCAGCGTCTTGGTGGAAGAAGACGGCGCGCCGGAATCGGGCGTCATTGAGCCCACGAGCGAGCCCATCAAGAAGTCGCATCTGGAGAGCAAGAAGGCCGTTCGCGGTCGGCGGGCGCTGCGGGCGATTCACGCCGCGTTCGGACTGGCGAATCCGCGCAAGGGGGCCGGTCAGCAACCCACCGGCGATACGTTCCACCCGCGGCCGAATCCGCTGGTCGTTGCAGGCGCGAAGGATCGTGAAGCCGCTATCGCTCGCCTGGAAGGCATGGAAGACGTCCTCGTCAGCGGTGTGCATCTCAACACCGAACAGAGCCGCATCACGATTCACGACTTACCGGACGTGCCGGGGAACTGCTCGCGCGTGTTCAACGCGGTGGCAACGAGCGGCATTCTGGTGGACATGATCGTGCAGAACCAGTCGGGGCCAGCACGCGCGGAACTCTCCTTCACTGTTCCGCGTGCCGATCTGACGCGCGCTCTCAAGCGGACGCAAGATGTGGTACGAGAGATCGATTCAATATGCCGCGTGATTGGCGATAGCGACATTGCGGTGTTGTTTGTGCTCGGCGTGGGGATGCGAACTCATACCGGCGTGGCTCGCACGATGTTCGGGGCACTGGCCGCGCAAGGCATCAACATCAGCATGATTAACACGAGCGAAGTCTGTGTCGGCGTGGTGGTCGAACGCGCTCGCGGGGAGGAAGCTCTCGCGTGCTTGCAGGAGGCATTCAAGCTGAAGTGACACCGCAATACAGCATCTCATTCACGGTCCGTTTGATTGTGTCTGGTTTTCAACGAGCCTCGACCGCCGGAAGCAGAAAGCTTCAACCGCTTCCTGGCCAGGAGTTTGAAGGTGTTGCCTTGGGTGGTTTTCAGCCCCGGCAGGGGCGACAGATGTTAGCCCAGGGTGAAGCGCAGCCGAAGGCCAGCGAAACCCTGGGACAACGCACGACAACAGTCTTCCCAGGGTTACGCTGGCCTTCGGCTGCGCTTCACCCTGGGCTAACATCTGACGCCCCTGCCGGGGCTGAAAACAACTGAACACCACACACCTTGAAACTACTGGTGCGGTCGCGGCTCGTTCAGAATGCGACAATCTCAACCGCATTGTGTATCAGAAGTGGTGGAGCAGAGAGTAGTAGGTCTCCGTGTGCCGTTGTCTTTCACGGCACACCAAGGCGTCGGTCACATCGCCGGTTGCGCAGAGGTCGAGTCATGGAACGCTGGGTGCTGTTTGCAATCATCTCAATGTTCTTCGCCGGGTTCACATCGGTCATCGCAAAACACGGCCTGACGGGCATCTCTGGCGAACTCGGGATCGTCGTTCGCACCTGCTTCGTGTTCGCGCTTGTGTTCGGGTTCGCGGTCATCAGCGTGTCGTTCTCGGAGGTCCAGTCGCTGACGACGAGAAATGTTCTCTGGCTCGGCCTTTCTGGTGTGACAACCACGGCCTCGTGGATCTTCTACTACAAGGCGATCAAGGATGGGGAAGTTTCCACGGTGGCGCTGATCGATAAGGGGAGTTTCGTGGTCGCGGTGATCGGTGCGTGGTTGTTGCTCGGTGAGCGGATCACGCCGCGGGTGCTGTGTGGCGGGGCGCTGATTCTGGCCGGATTGCTCATCGTCGCGCGGAAGTGAGTTCTTCCCTCTCGGTATAACTCCCAAAAGAGAAATCCGTCCGGAAGGATCCGGACGGAGGGCGAACTTTCGCACTCTTATTACCAGAATCGGCGACCGAGGAGACCGTAACGACGGTAGCCGTAGCCGTAGCCGTATGGATATCCGTACAAGGAATAGCCGTAGGGGTAGCCGTAGCCGTAACCGTAACCACCGAGGCCGTAACCGTAACCGCCGAGGCCGTAGCCTCCGTAGTAGCCGCGGTGGAACCCACCGTAGCCACCCCGGTAATAGCCGCCTCCATGATAACCACCGTGATAACCCCCGCCGTGGAACCCGCCTCCGTGCCCCCCGCCATGACCGCCGTGAGCAGACGCCGCACCGGCGAAGCCTAAAGTGGCAAGGCCCACGCCCAGGGCCAGAACTATACTTTTCATGATGCTTCTCATTGCTGTCGGGCGACTCAATAAGAGAACGACCCCAACTCTCCGGCTTGCGCCGGTTCTCCGGCTTGCGATCGCGCAAAGACTGGTTTGCAGAAGTCGGTGAGATACCGGAAGAGAGCTACAAGTTAGAGAGATGTCCGACTACTTTCGATTCGCGGAACTGTCGTTCTGAATGCGGAGTTAAAGACAGAAGAATTGAGACGAGATGAACAGGATTTCTCTTCTTGATCCTGTTTAATCCTGTCAGAAGCTCTTCTGTTTGGATCCTCGCCTTTCTGCGTTCATCTGGGACTCCTCTCCTTTTCTCCGGCGGAACGGCAGAAAGAGTCGAACAGTTCCCACCCCTCGTTCAATTTCACTTTTAACTCTCTCCCTTGCCGCTCTCGGGTTTCTCGTTGAGTGTGAGTGGCATCATCGTCTTGCGAGCGACGACCTTACGAACGTAATCGATCTCCACAACCGCCCCGCGAACGGCCAGACGCGATTCCCGAATCAGCATTCCCGCCGCAATCAGGAGCGCGAATGCACCACTCAGTCCAAACACAACCGGAATCCATCCCAACGCCCATTGCGTGGAAGCCGACAGGCCAACGGTCAGACTGGCTCCGACCAACATACTGATCGCGGAGTAAATCGTGACGAGGGTGTGTTGAAGAAGTTGGAGCCGTTGCGTGTGCCAGCGGATCTGGTCGGCGATGAGGGTGCGCTTATCCACCACTTCCGGCGTTATTACGCCATCCGGCAGCGATTCGGCCATGTCGTTCAGCGCGCGGATGCGGTCCACCACGCGGCCAAGTCGGTTGGCGGTAGAGAGGGCCAGCGTTCCGGAAGCACTGATGAGCAGCGCCGGCGTAATCATCGCCCCGAGGATCTGACCAGCACCCAGAAAATCAATTGCGGTCATCTGTGGATTTCCTCTCTGACTTCAACAGACGCAGTATCGAACCGGCTGTTCCGCACGGTGTACAATGACCGCCGAAATCTTTCATCACGAGATGCGCTACCATCTCTTCATGATCTCTACATCTCAGCAGGAGCGCGAACGGGGTCTTTACTCGTTCGCGTCTTGCGGTTGTACTGATCAGACCCGATCATGCCGCTATCGTGGTTCCGCGCGATATAAAGGCGTCGCAGGCAGCCTCCACCCCGAGAGTTGTGCTACCAGTTGGCGAGGGTTCTTTATGGATTCAGCCTCCGCGCAAGTCAGTTCGCCGGAATTGCAGCAAACTCCTTCGCCTTTTCCAACAGAAGCAGAAGGGGCGGCGCCGGGGCGATGGCCCCTCGTCCTGTGTTGTTGCGGCGTGATCATGAGCTGTTACACAAGGGCCCTGAATCTCCCTCTGTACGAACTGGTATTACGACAATCCTTCCCCGGAAACCTGGAGATGGATGTCGAAAGCGTCCCCACTCCTCTGAGCTCGGATATCCAGGTGTTCGCCGATCCCTTCGCGATTGCCCGGAAGATCCAGGATTGGGAGTTTCTCTTCGCGCTGGCGCCGCACCTACTTCTGCTGCTTGGGGTCTTCTTCCTGCTCGTGGGCTTTTTCCGAGGTGCTTCTGCGATCGGCGTACTCGCTTTGGGTCTTGGCGTGGCGCGGTGGGCAATGGGCGGACCGCTGATCTGGCTGCAGGGCATGCCGGCATTTCTCGGGGTTCTGAGTATGCTCGCGATCGCGGGCTGGTACTGTTACAACTTCCTCCGCGCGGGGGAAGTTGGACTCCGCCGAATTCGCTGGCAGATCCCCGCCACGGGTGGCGTTGTTCTCTGCGCCGCCGTTGCCGCGTTTTCGGTTGCCACGATGTGGCTATTCGTTGCCAACGAACAGGCCACGGAGCACAACCAGTCCGTCCGCAGTTTGCAACCGAATACTTCGGCTGAAGAAGCGAAAGAACTCCGGGAGAAAGCCTGGCACAGCAAAGTCAAGGTGGTCGTCGATCGACAAAAAGCCATCGCGTGGCATTGGGTCGGAAAATATGCCGCTTTGTTGGGTTTCTTGTTGATTCTCCTCGGCTTGCCGATGCTGACGCTCGATCGGCTCCAGTCCAAGGAAGATCGGGCAGTTGTCGCGGCGGGTGCTCTCCTTGTCGTCGGATTCCTGGAATTGCAATTTCTGAACGCCGAGTTCGCGGTCAACAAACCCTGGATGGAAGTGCTATTCGGACTCCAGGGAATGTCGTTCCTCGCCGTGGGTGTCGCGGTACTCTGGCTGTCCCCGTGGTCGCCTCTCTTGATGGCCATACCGTTCCTGCTCGTCGCCGTGATGCAGGCAACGCGCATCGCCACGGAAGACTTCGAGTACCACTTGGTGATGGGCTGCATCGGTGGCATCGCCTTCGCCTGGCTTTTCGCCACTCTGACACGACTCGGATTGAAGAGCCGATGGGAACCGTCGGAGTCGGATGAGTTACCTGAAGAGTCCGATCCACTGGCGACCGGGCCGGACGAGAGCCTCCAACCAGAGGTGGTAGCAACGCCCGCCGACCAGGTGGAGGTGGTACCTATTCAGATCCTCAAACCCGATACTTCAGCCAATCAAGCCCCCCCCGAATCCGACCGTTGAGTTTGGCCCTGGGATCGGAGGAGGAAATTGTGACGGACTGCGACGCCTTGCTTGCCGGGATTGTCGCTGATCCTCTGGAAGAAACGCGCTGGCTCATTCTGGCCGACTGGCTGGAGGAACACGACGACCCGCGCCGAGCGGAACTCCTGCGTTTGCATCGTCGGATGCTTGCAACCTGTTGCGAACCAGATGCTCACCCCGACCGCGCTGTGTGGCAAGCGCGAATGGTCGAATTGCTCATCGCCGGAGTGCGACCGTGCGTCCCGCAGGAAACGCTCATCCTGCCCGGCGGCGTGCCGATGACGTTCTCGTTCATCCCGCCGGGCGCGTTTCTGATGGGCAGTGAGAAGGGAGAGTACGACGAGAAGCCGGTTCACCGCGTCGAGGTGTCGCGTGGCTTCTTCATGGGCGCGTATCCCGTCACGCAGGCACAGTGGAAAGCGGTAATGGGCACCGATCCGAGCGTTTTCAAGGGCGCGGTACGGCCGGTCGAATCGGTGTTCTGGGGTGACTGCCAGGAGTGTTGCGAGAAACTTCGAGAGTTAACCGGACGGCGTGTCGAACTGCCGACCGAGGTCGAGTGGGAATACGCTTGCCGGGCTGGGACGACAACGGAGTATCACTTCGGGAATGTCATAAACACGGATCTCGCCAATTACGATGGGAGCTACGACTCACCAAAGGGTGAATACCGCGAAGAGACGACCGATGTCGATTCGTTCCCGACGAACGCGTGGGGACTGTTCGACATGCACGGGAACGTCTGGGAGTGGTGTGCGAATGGATATGGTCCTTATCCAAAGAGAGGGAAGCAACGAAAGATCGAAAAGTCACCATCTAAATCTCACGCTACATCTCATGTTCTGCGTGGCGGGTGCTGCAAGCTCATTCCTAAATCCTGCCGCGCCGCGTGCCGTCGCTGGAACTCACCCAACTCCCATAACTTCTTCTACGGCTTCCGCGTCTGCCTTCGCCTCGACTGAATCGCTGCGCCCCGAACCTCCTTCCCCTGCCGTGGTGTCTACTCTCTCGTAACATGGTAGCGACGCGCGGGAGGTTCCGGCTGTAGGACCGGGTGCCACGAACGTCGCACGAAGGACACATACCAATGGCTAGCGAGGCAGAACTCAAGGCAGCGGGCGAAAAGTACATCCCCAAGGATTACGACCCAGCCCTCTACAAGTTACGCCATTCTCTCGCGCACGTTCTGGCGCAGGCGGTGGTCGAGAAATTTCCGCAAGCCAAACCCACCATCGGCCCACCCATCGAATTCGGCTTCTACTACGACTTCGATCTCGACGTGAACCCGAGCGACGGTGATCTTGAATGGATCACCAACCGGATACAGCAAATCATCAAGGGAAAGCATCCGTTCCACGTTCGCGAAGTGAGCGCCGAAGAAGGCCGCCAGATTTTCAAGGATAACCCGTACAAACTCGAACTCATCAACGGCCTCGTGAATGGCCTCGACGAATACGGTCAAGCTCCGCAGCCGGGTCAAGCACGTACCATCACCGTCTACACTCAGGACACCTTCACCGACCTGTGCCGCGGGCCGCACGTCGAAACGACCGGTAATCTGGACCCGAAAGGCTTCAAGATCACCCAGGTGACCGGTTCATACTGGCGTGGCGACAGCAGCAACAAGATGCTGAAACGCTTCCACGCCACCGCATGGGCCAGCGCCGACGACCTCAAAGCGTACCTGGAACGCGTCGAGGAAGCGGCCAAGCGCGATCACCGCAAGCTGGGCCGTGAACTCGAACTGTTCGCCAACGAGCCGATTTTCGGCTCCGGCTTCCCGATGCTGTTGCCCAAAGGCGCGACCGTGCGGCGGATTCTGGAAACCTTCATCACCGAGTACGAACGCAAGGCAGGCTACCTGCACGTCTTCACTCCGGACATCGCCAAGAAGGAACTGTACATCCAGTCCGGCCACTGGTCGCACTACAAGGACGGCATGTTCCCGCCGATGCAGATGGGCGAAAAGGAGGGCGAAGAAGACCTCGTGCTGCGGCCGATGTGTTGCCCACACCACATTCAGATTTACAAGAGCAAGGCCCGCAGTTACCGCGATCTGCCGGTTCGCATTGCGGAACTCGGCACCATGTACCGGTTTGAACGCTCTGGGGTTGTGGGCGGCCTGTCGCGTGTGCGGTGCATGACCCTCAACGACGCGCACCTGTTCGTCCGGCCCGATCAGATCAAGGCGGAAATCACGGGCGTGCTCAACCTGATGAAGAAAGCCTACGCCGACCTCGGCATCGGCGATTACCGGTTCCGGTTGTCGAAGTGGGACCCGAACGACAAGGAGAAGTACGTCGATAACCCGGAGATGTGGGAGAAGGGCGAGGCGATCTTGCGCGAAGCGCTTCAGGAGCACGGCCTGCCGTTCTTCGAGGCGGTGGGCGAAGCCGCGTTCTACGGGCCAAAGATCGACGTGCAGGTGAAAGACACGATGGGCCGCGAGGAAACTCTCTCGACCATCCAGTGCGACTTCCACCTACCGAGCCAGTTCGCGCTCGAGTACAAGGACAGCGACGACACTCCGAAGCGTCCGGTGATGATTCACCGTGGCGTCATCAGCACGATGGAGCGGATGATGTCGTATCTGATCGAACTCTACGCCGGTGCATTCCCCGTGTGGCTGGCGCCGGTGCAGGTGGCGCTTGTGCCCATCGCCGACCGGCACTTTGACTTCGCGCGGAACCTGGCCGAGAAACTCATCGAGAAGGATTTCCGCGTCGATGCCGACCTGAGCGACAAGCGGATGAACGCGAAGATTCGCGAAGCGCAGCTTCAGAAGATTCCGTACATCCTCGTGATTGGCGACAAGGAAATAGAGGCAAACGCAGTGTCTGTACGGTTGCGTACCGGCGAAGACCTCGGCGCAATGCCGGTGCCGGACTTCCTCGCGACTCTGGAGCGTGTGAATCATTCACGCACGCTGAACCTGCTACCGTGAACGGTCATGGCGACGGTGTGGCTTGTTCTTGGCCAACGGCGTGGCCAAGAACAAGCCACACCGTTCGCCTACGCTTCCACTTCCTCTGCATTGACGACCGCTCCCGGTGCGCGGGCTGCGATCTCCTTTCGGATGCGCATCCAGATTTCGGCCATGATCGCGCCAGGAATGGTCCGGCTATCTTGCCGGACCTTGTGAATCAACGGCCGTTCGCCGGTCGCCATGAGCGCGGCCATTGCTTCGTGGTGCTGCGTGAACTTCGCGCGGCATGCTTGCTCCATCAACTGCCAGTGGGCCCACGTACCCACCGGAATCTCGCTCTCGCGGTAACGGACGTGCGTGCCGTATTTGACCTCGGAGCCGGCCTTGCGAGCCGCGGCGCCATCGAGTTCCGCCACACGCATTCGTTCCGGCCCTTCCGGGAACTTCAACCCCTGCCAGAACGCCTCCACCGAGGCATACCGCACGCCATCGAGTTCGAACGGCGTTGCGGCGAAGTTCCCGATGAGCCGAATCTGCGGGTCGGGGTGCCGGCTCGTCACGTTGATCGGCTCACGGCAGACTTCCGCGCGCGGGCCGAGGAAACGGATCGATGCTCCTGCCCCTGCATTCTCCAGAAGCGCCAGCACGTGGCCGCCGCGGCCCTCTTTCCATGCGGCAAGGGCAGTGGTGTCTTCAGCCGATTCCGGCACGAGGACGAGCAGTTCCCCCTTCAAAACGACTCGCATGACAGCACCATTCGAATAGCGGTTGAGCGCAGCCGAGTAGATTGATCAGTTCAGTAAATGAGAACGCGGCAGGCCGCTTTTTCATTCGTTCAAAGTAGTAGGCACACGGAGTGTGCCGTTGCATTTGACGGCACACTCCGTGTGCCTACCACTTTGAACGTGACCTGGCCCGTTCTCATTCGATCAACTGCTGCACCGACAATACGAATGCCGCTCGCGAATGTGACAGGGAGTCATGTTTTTACGTGCACCACGGTGCCGTAATTGGGGCGGAAATTGAGATCGCCATTCACAAGTCCCCAGAGCACGCTGTAGGGCGGCTCCTCCGCGGGGTAGGAAATGTAGCCGTCGGTGAGCACCAAGACCGCGTTCACTTCGGGGTCGTCGGCGAGTTCGTCCATTGCAGGACTCATATCGCTACCGCCAAAGCCAGTGATCTTGTAGCTCGACAGTTCAGCCGGATCGAGCCATTCATTCGCCGTCACGCCCACATCGCACTGCATGATGTGAACCTGATTCACCCCCGCCCCCTCGCAGAATGACGCAAGCAGCCCCAGGATGTGCGGCAACGTATCCACCATCGATCCACTGGTGTCCATCACGACATGCAGTGCCCAACCTTCACGCTTGCGGCCGGCCAGAATCACGCCGTCGTCGCGGTCGGCCCCGCGGCGGCTCGGTTTGGCATAGCTACGCGGACCAGGTGAGACGGCATCGAGCCAGTGCTGCAGTGCAAGCTGCCACGGTGGCTGATACGCCGTGGCCACTGCTTCCATGAGTGTGCGAGTTGCGCCGCTGTCCTCCCCGCCCGAACCCTGGCCGGTCGCCTTGGCCATTTGCTCGCGAAGTTCCTTCAAGCTAACGGCACGAACAGCTTCCCGCCGCACGCGGTCGCGGTTGGCGGATCGCTCCTTCGGGCCGAGTTCCGGCTCCAGTTCGGCTTCGTCTTCGGCTGAGATGGCGTCGCCGGCGGGGTAGTCGTCCGGTTCGCTATCGTCTTCGTCCGGCTCTTCTGGTTCAGGAGGAACCAAACCAGCGCGTTCGAGTTCCTCCTGCATCGCGGACTTCGGCTTCTTTGCGCGCTTCTTTTTCTTCTTCTTTCGCTCCACGCTCCAGCAGCCGTTCGGGTTGCCGCCCGCTTCGTTGCGAGCCAGTTCCGCCACGATGGCTTCGAGTGATTCCTGCCGCGCGCCGTGCCGCACCAGCCCACCGAGCGGGACCTCGCGGTTGAGTTCAACCGAAAGGATGTCGTTGATGACGTAATCGTGCGCGACGTTAACGAGATACGGATCGGCGTTGCCGCTGCGGCCGAAGGTATCGAGTGCAAGGTGCATCAGTTCGTGCGCCACCACGAAGACAAGGTCCGGCAATGGCGTTTCGGAGAACACCCGCGGATGAACGAGCATGAGGCCCGATGCGCCGATGGCGGCAACCGGGTATTTCTTGGTGACCTTCACACGCACGCTGTGGCACAGCCCCGACAGGTGCGGCAGCGTGGCCGCGACGAGCTTCAGCGAGCGAACGGCATTCGCGGCCGCGAGCTGTTCAGGTGTTGGTGGATCGATGGGCATCTGTGCATTCCTGAATTCGCGGCATCTTGGCCGCTGCGGGCGGGACGCCCGCGTTCCCCAGGTGTGCTCACTCACCGGCTTCGCCTGTTGGCAATCCCGTTACCGTCTTGAGCGTCTTCAGCATCGCGTCGCTTGCGCCAAGTTCGGCCCAGTGTTCGATCTGGTCGAGCATGAGCGCGAAGCGGTACTCTTCGCCAATCGCAGCGAGGAACGCATTCACCTTGGCGCGGAACGCGACGGCCGCCGAGTCATCTTCCGGCACGCGGAATTGCCCGGTACCAACTTCCTGACGCAACCGCGAGACAACGAACCACATTGCCGTGTCTGTCTTCGGCAACAACGACGGATCGTTGAAGTAATCCTCCGTGGGGCGCAGGTTGCCAAGGCCGTCGTCGCACAGCGCGCAGAAGAGTGCGGCGTCGTGCGGAGTCAGTCGGCCGAAGGCGAGCGCCCGGCGTTCCTCCGCAGAAAGCTGGCCACCGGTCTCGGCCAGTTGCATGTCGCGGGAAAGTAATGCCCACGCGCGCGGAGTGGAGAACGGCACGGGATCCGGCGGCACGGGTCGCTGGAGAGCTTGCGGCACATAACGCACGAACGACCGGATTTCCGGCCGCACGCCGGTCGATTCCGCCCACATCAACCATTCATCGAGATCGACCTTCACCGGCAGTACAAAGACGCGATTCACGAGCGCACTCGAAAGCGTCCGCACCAGCGCGCGATCTTCGCTGCGGTTGCCCGCCGCAACCACCCAGGTGCCTTTTGGGAGTTGATATTCACCCAACCGACGTTCCAAGAGCAGCGAATAGAACGCTTTCTGCACATCGGGCGGCGAGGCGGGGAGTTCATCCAGGAACAGGCAGAACGGGCGATCGTCTTCCGGCAGGAGCACACGCGGCGGGCAGAAGACCGCGCGATTGCCGACCAGTTTCGGCACACCCGAAACATCTTCCGGCGCAATCTGCGTTCCCAGGAGCGAGCGAAGTTCGAGTCCGGCTTCGGTCGCGGCTTGTCGCACGGCGTCGGACTTCCCCACCCCCGGCGGCGAGAGCAACAACAGGCTCTCGGTATCGGCCAGGCAACGGATCAGCTCCTTTGCCTGCGATAGCGTGACAGCCGGTAGTGGCGGAGGGGTGGCCATGTTCCTGTTCCGAGGCGAACCCTGGCTACAAGGCCAGCCGGTGACCCACGCCCTTGCATAAATGAGAATGCGGCCTGCCGCGTTCTCATTTACCGAACTGGCGGGATTCGCTTGCCAACGACCCTACAATTTCATCCCCAAACTCAGCCCATGCAGGGCGAGTTTGGCCTTCACTTCGCGCAGCGTGGATTCACCAAAGTTGCGGACTTCGAGGAGTTCGTCGTCAGTACGAACCACCAGTTCGCGAACAATCGTGATGCCCTCGCTTTCCAGGCAATTCGTTGCCCGAACGGAGAGTTCGAGTTCCGCGAGCGACCAGTTCAGCTTTTCTTCCAGTGAGGTCGATTCGGCGGGGTTGCCGAGCCACGACGCCGCAAAGCGGCGAGCGTCGTCTTCGCTCACACGACCCACCGCGAGCGCCCGCACCAGTGCGCCCGTGAGCTGGCCACGAGCGCCAACCAGATCGAGCGCACGCGCGAGAGACGCCCAAGCCCGCGGGGTAGAGAACGGCACTGCCTTGTCCGGCACCGGGCGAAGCAGCGCCTCCGGGTTCGCCTCAATGAACTTCACGACATCGTCGCGAACCTTGTTCGCTTGCGCCCACGCCAGCCATTCCGGTACATCAATGCGGACGTTCAGAATCAGAACGCGGTTCACAAGCGCGCTGGAAATGGTTCGCACCAGTGCCTTGTCCTCGGCACGATTGCCGGCCGCGACCACCCACGTTCCAGGCGGAAGGAAATATTCACCAATGCGCCGTTCGAGCAGCAGCGAATAGAAGGCTTTTTGCACGTCCGGCGCGCATGCGGGCAATTCATCGAGGAACAGGCAAAACTTGCCGGCATTTTCCGGCAAGAGCACACGCGGCGGGCAAAACACACTTCGCTCGCCAACGATACGCGGAACACCACTCACATCTTCCGGCGCGATCTGCGTACCAAGCAGCGATTTGCATTCCAGTTTCTCCGCCTCCGCGGCCTGGCGTACCACATCCGACTTCCCCACGCCCGGCGGGGAGAGAAGCAGAACGCTCTGCTCGTGCGACAGGCAGCGGATGAGTTCCTTCGCCTGCGATAGCGTGACGGTTTCAGTGATCGGGCCGGAACTCATGATGAATCCAATAGATATTTGCCGCTTGGCGACACTTGTTTTCGGGTGGCCGACATTCGGAGAATGTCGGTGTATTTCGGGTGGCCGACATTCGGAGAATGTCGGTGGTCAGTTTCGCAGAAACTGACCGCGACTCTCGGAGAGAGTCGCCCACCCGAGAATGCCTCACACACGCCAGGTAAACGGACAGTTCAGCGGTGTATTTCGGGTGGCCGACATTCTCCGAATGTCGGTGTATTTCGGGTGGCCGACCTCCGAATGTCGGTGGTCAGTTTCGCAGAAACTGACCGCGACTCTCGGAGAGAGTCGCCCACCCGAGAATGCCTCACACACCAGGTAAACGGACAGTTCAGCGGCGACACTCGTTTTTGGGTGACCGACATTCTCCGAATGTCGGTGTATTTCGGGTGGCCGTCGGTGTATCTCGGGTGGCCGACATTCTCCGAGTGTCGGTGTATTTCGGGTGGCCGACATTCTCCGAATGTCGGTGGTCAGTTTCTGCGAAACTGACCGCGACTCTCGGAGAGAGTCGCCCACCCGAGAATGCCTCACACACGCCAGGTGAACGGGCAGTTCAGCGTTCGCTCGAAAACCACCCCGGAGTAGACGCCAAAGTGCGTCTCCGGGTTTTCGCGGTCGCGAAGTTCGCGAATGAGCAACTCGCGGACGGCCACCGGCGCTTGCGCAAACGCCGTTGTGAGCGCCTGGCGCAGAAGCGGCCGCGTGAGCGTTTTCGGATCGAGCGGATACCCAAGCGGCAGTTGTTCGGCAGTACCCTGGCGGGCGTTGTACACGATCACGAACGACCACGGCAGCGACGGCCACACGCTCGCGGCCACTCCTGCGGGTGGAACGAGCCACTGCCCGAGTTTCGGGAAGTGGGCGTGATACAACACCGGCAGCAGATTCAGGAATGCCCGCCGAGCGGAAAGCAAATCGAGGAGCATTTGCACCTCGGGTGCTTTCAGGAGTTGCCCGAGCCGGCCGACTTGCGCGAGGTTGTCGGCACGCAGCAACTTCGACAGTCCCTCGGCAACAGGCCCGGCATTATCCTTGTGGCCGGCCCACTCGTGAAGTGGTTCCAGATCGAACCAGAACCACAGCTCACCGAGCGCTCGCGGTCGGGCATTGAGCAACGCCACCAGCGCCGTTTCAAGCGTCTCCGGGCGAGCGCTGGCCACGGCTTTCGCGGCCGCACGCCAGTCGGGGCATGGCGTGAGTCGATTACCCAATTCGTGCAGCGCTGGGTACTGCTCGCGCGTATTCAGGATTGTTCCGAGGTTCTCCACAAGCGGCGCAAGGTTGTGGCCGGTCGGTTTTTTCTTCTTTCCGCCGCCCTTACGACTACCGGCGTTGCGGCCGACCAGTTCATCCTCAAGTTGTTCGGCTTCACGCGCCCTTTCGTCTTCCGATGCGGGAGCAGTGTCTTCAAATGGCCCGCGGGAATAGTCCGTGTCGGTGGGGACGTAGGTCTCCGGGTCGATTTCGCGCTCTGGACCCACCAAACCAGGCAGGTCTGCCTCGCGCGCAAAACCATGCTTGACGAGGTAGATCGCCTCTTCACGGGTCAGCGCGCCGCGCGCCCAGAAGTGGTGCACGAGTTGTTCAATCACCCGCATGCTTATGCCTGTGAAAAACCGTGCGGAAGCATGGGCCAGAGGCCCACACACGAGCCGAAAGCGTCAGCGACGGGCCCACAAACGAGCCGGAAGCGTAAGCGACGGGCCCACACAAGTTACGCCCGACCGCTCTTCATTGTGACACCTTATCCGGACTGCATGCGCAGAGCACGCGCGCGAACGAATGCACTACGATCCCAGATGCGATCCTCGATCCACGCCGGTATGAGTTCCGGCGACCCCCACGCATCGAGCAGTTCCAACCCCGCCCAACGATACCAACTTAATCGGTGATCGAGCAGGTCCGTGAGCGACTTGGGAAGCTCGTGGGTGCGGAAGTACTCTCGCACGCACGCCTGCTTATCGCCAGCGGTCGCGCGTATCGTGAGCCGTTCGATGGCCCGCTCCACAATCCCCTTCGCTTCCGCCAGGCCAGTGCCGGCAGTGGTACGCTGATGCTTGATCATCCAGATTTTTTGCCCGCTGAACCCCTCCGAACCAAACGCACACATAAGGGCAAGAAACAGAAACCCACCCTCCGCATCATTGCCGACACACTGATGTACACCGTTCCAGTTCACGGTGGCTGAACCATAGGAAAGCGACACGTGGGCGGCGATGGCCGTTTCCTCCGGCGTTTCGGGCGGATTCAAGAGCGCGTGAATCTTCGCAACCACTTCCGGCGGTGAGGAGGCGAATAGGCGCGACAGGTCATTCAGAAGCCCGTGTGTTTGAAACACGCGATCCACCACGCCGCGAAGCACTGCCCAGCCCCGTGCATCATCGGCCTCGTTCAGAACAGCAGACCGCAATTCATCCGCGACGGTTGACATTTGGCCCAGACGCCACAGTGCCACCACGGCACGTGCCGCGTAAGTCGGGCTCGGTTCGTGGAACAGCGTCAGCAGTTCGGGAATGACGGCCTCCGCAACCGGAGTGAGGGAACGGAAATACGGCAGAACTAACTGAACCGCTTTTTCGTCGTTACCGGCCAGAAGCGCGACCAGCGCCGGCCACACCACCGGCAACTGATCGGAATAGTGCCGCAACAGGCTGGCGGCTCGTGAACGAACTTCGGCTCGTGGGGACGCGAGCCGATCGGCGAGGACGATTGCATGTCGCCGGCGTACTTCGGGGGCTGCATCCTTCCACGTAGGTTGTTGCAGTAGCAAATCGGATGTTCGTGGATCGAAGCTCGTGTCTTCAACAAGAAGCGGGGCACCGTCCAGGTTCCTCGCCGCGTACACATCGGCCAGCGCCGCGAATGCGTCCGGGCGGAACGAAAGTGACGCGCGGAGACGGTCGAGGGTTCGCGCGAGTGCGGCGATCGGGTTCGGATACCCGTCCATGAGCGCCGGGATCGCTGGAGTCAGCACCCACGTAATAAAGGGTTCCTTGACGATCAGATTGAATACGTCTCCAAGCGCGGAACCGGCGGGTGCTCCGATCGCCCGCAACACACCCACAGCTGCCTGGAGCAGTTCCAGTGGAACTGCGTTACGTTCGCGTTCGCGTTCCAGAACGACTGCGTGCGCGTGGTGTTGAACGAGAACCAGCACCGCGGGACGAGAGACCGCCTCGTTGAACACAGCGGTGCGCGTGGCGGAATCCACCGACAATTCACCCGAGAGCGGCAGTAACACGGCCCAACCGCGACCGCCGAGCTTCGCCAACCGCTTCACGAGCGGTCGAAATCGCTCCTGATCGTTGTAACTGAGCCACACAAGCTGATCGCGCACAAATCCGGTGACGGAAGGCTCGCGGCCAAGATGTTCTGTCAGCACTTCAACCAGCAAGGCGAGTAGGGAGCAGTTTGTTTCAGACCGACAGCGAGACGCATTGATGGTTTCTAGCCAGTCATGATTCACCCGCCAGGTGAGCCGCCACAGAGCCGCGCCTGCCGCATAGCCCACTCCTTCGTTGCGCAACCGCGACTGTACCGCCGGTTCGATCGCGGACAGATCGTATGGCACGCGTGGCGCTGCGTCAGCCAGCCCCATCAGCAAAGGCAATTCCACTTCCGCGCCGGCATGCCCGAGCAGAGTGAGCCAGAGATGGGGAGCCTCATCGCCGGTTTGAATCACGGTTGAACCAGCCCAGCGGTGGAAGTTGGTCGACTGTGAGCGGAACACCGCCGGTGCGTGAATCGCAAATTCGATGAGAAGTGGACCCGCTCGCTGTGGCGAGAGCTTCTGCAAGACGGAAACTGCATCGACAGCGGCCGATGAGTCGCCGTGGCGGAACACGCCACGCAGCGCCAGCGCCGCCGCGTCTTCATCCTGGTAGACTTCAATAATTGCCTCCGCCGCGATCACACACCGCGACGGATAGACGGAGTTCAATTCGTCGCGCATCGATGTTTCTACTGCGACGGCTTCCGCGGGATGCGAACGCAAGTGTGCGTACACGCTCTGTCGCTCGGCGGCATTACCGCCGGACCATTGCGTGAGCAGATTTGCGAAGGTGGGCGTGTCGGACATGCTGCGGATGAAAGACAGACAGACGCAGAAGCAAGCAAATCCTCAGCTAGCTTAACAACCACGATAGTATCAGACGCGAGGCAGTCTGCCAACGGGACGACTCTTTGGCTCCCTTCCTCTCTGAAGCAGACCTCGTTCCCTAAAGCGGGAGGGGCAAAAGACAGAAGACTCTGGCTCCCTCTTCCATTTCAGGGAAGGGGCGGGGGTTAGGTTGCCTTTACTCTGGCTCCCCTTCCTTCCCTGCGAAGGGGGCCGGGGTTAGGTTGCCTTTTTTTGACCCCTCGCCGCGGATGCCCGCGTGTGGTATCATCGGCCACATCCCACCTATTCGCGCTTCTCCGCCGAGGTTCAGCATGTCGCGTCGGTCCACCAAGGTGATTGCGTTCGTCGGGTTCGTGCTGGGTCTGGTCGTTGTCCTCTGTAGCGGTGAAAACGAAGTCGTTGGTCAACAGAAAGCGCCGGTCATTGTCGCCGCGCCACAAGCGCCGACACTTAATACCCCCACCAGTCTGGGCGCGAAGCCCGGCGCCGAGGTGGAACTCACGCTCACCGGTACGAACCTCGCCGAACCCACCGGCGTGTTGCTCAACTGCCCGGCAAAAGTGACGATCCCTACCGACAACAAGAACGGGACCGAAGCGGGCAAACTCCGCGTGAAAGTCACCGTGGATGCGAAGTGTGTAATCGGCCTTTACACGATTCGCGTGGCGACAAAACATGGCATCTCGAACGCCCGGCCATTCGTTGTGGACTCGCTCCCGCTCGTCGCTCCCGCCGCGGCCGCCCGGAATACGAAAGATACCGCGCAGGTGGTCACCACGCCATGTGTGGCGAGCGGGACCATCGCGAACGAAGCTTCGGAATTCTTCAAAGTTAAGGTGAACGCGAATCAGAAACTCACGTTTGAGGTACTCGCACGTCGGATCGGTTCCCCGCTCGATCCCATCGTTGTGCTGCACGACGCGAAGACGAAACGCGAACTCGTCGATCTCTATGCCGACGATACGCCCGGTTTGCAGGGCGATTGCCGGCTCACGCACACATTCAAAGAGGCCGGTGAAATACTGGTGGAAGTACGCGATACCACCTACCGAGGCGGAGGCGATTTCACCTATCGGTTGCGCATCGGCGACTTCCCCGGCGCCACAACGGCATTCCCGCTTGCAGCGGAACGCGGGAAGCCAGCTTCGATCGGCTTCGCCGGTCCGGAAACGATCCCGGCGGTCAAAGTCACTGCTCCAAAAGATGCCACGCTGGCAGCGTTCTATGTGACGCCCACTCACGGTACAACCGATGGCTGGTCGCTACCGGTGTTACTGAGCGATCACCCCGAACTGGTCGAGCAGGAGCCAAACGACGAAGCAGCCAAGGCCAACAAACTTCCGGTGCCAGGCGGGATATCCGCTCGCTTCGACAAGCCGAAGGACGTGGATCACTTTGCTATCACCGGCAAGAAGGGGCAGAAGCTCGCGGTTACGGTGCTGACCTACGAGGTGAATTCCCCGGCCGAGGTCCTGGTTCGCGTCCTCGACGCCAAGGGAGGACAGGTCGCGGCGAACAACCCGGCTGCGGCTCCGAACCGCTTCGAGTTCACGCCACCCGCGGATGGCGAATACGTCCTCGCGTGCGAGCACCAGAACTTCCTCTCCGGACCGAATGAAATCTATCATCTTTCGGTCGTCCCCGTTGAGCCGGACTTCAGCGTTGCGCTGGTTTTCGATCGCGCCGAAGCGCCAGCCGGCGGCGGAACAGGCGTTTTCGCGAGCGTCACGCGACTGAACGGCTTCGCCGGACCGGTGGAACTGAGCATCGATGGCGACCCGGCACTGAGCGGCAAGGTCACACTCCCGGCCAGTCAGACATTTACGTTCGTGCCATTGTTGGTGAAGGACGGCACGAAACCCGGCGCATTCCCTTTTCACGTGAAGGCGACCGCGACCGTGGGCAGCGCGACGGTTGTGCGTTACGGCACTCAAATGGATTCAGTAAAAGCGGCACTCGGCGGGATGCCGACTCCACCGCCGGAGTTGCTCAACCAGTGTGCGCTGGGGGTTATCGAAAAACCGCCATTCATGGTCGCGCTCACTGCTGACCCTGAGGCAATCGAGAAGGGCAAAGCAGGCAAAATTCTGGTCCAAGCAACACGAGAGAAGAGCGCGGACGGCGATATTGTGCTCGCTCCAGTGTTCCTGCCGCCGAACGTGACTGCCGCTCCGAAACCGGTGCCGAAGGGCCAGACCAAGAGCGACTTCCCACTCACGGTGGCCGCAAACGTACCGCCTGGAAAGTTGCCCGTGGTGTTTAAGGTGACATCGAAGGTTGGCGGGAAGGACTACGCCTTCACCCCGCCGCCACTGATGATCGAGGTGATCGAGCCGAAGAAGACGCCAGAGGTGAAGAAGGAACCGCCGAAAAAGGAAAAGAAGTAGGCTTCACTTCTTCGGCTTGCGCTCGGGCCAGAGGCGATTGGCGTCGAGATGAGAAGCTCGCCAGACATCCCAGGCCGTCGTCTTGGGCGGTTCTGGGGCGGCGAGCATCGCCAGGAGTAACTCGAACGAACGCGAGCGTGCGGCAGCGAACGCTCGTGTCTGCTCGCGTGTGCGGTCAAATGATTCAATTCCCGTTGGGTCGCGCGTTGTAAGTTGAACAATGCTGTCCGCGCTCACCTTCAACGATTCGAGTTTCGCGCGCACGGCCTTCACCTGCTCCGGTGGGCGATTCGTCATTTTCGCCAACTCACGGGCTTCCGCTTCCGGTTGTTCCACGGCTTGAGGAGCCAGAGGCGGCAAGAGTGGGACGACCTGCGTGTTGAATTCCATATTGGCGAGGTAGAACCTCTTCATTTCACGTATTTCGTGTTCGGCCGCCAGTCGTTGCCGCAGACGCTGCCAGCCCGGCATTCCCTTCGCGTCCATTGCCATCGCGAGTCCAGCAACCGAGAGGATGGGGATGAGAGCCACCGACAGCCACGCGATCATCCGTCGGTGTGGATCGCCAAAGCGAGCGCTGGTCAGCAATCCCGCCACGAGAAACCCGGCCACCCCGCCGCCGAGGTGCCCTTCCCAGCTCACTCTCGGCAAGAAGCTGATCCCAGCATTCAGCACGAACACCACGCAGAGTCGGCGAAACCAGTCGTTTGCGACATCGGGCGGCAACTGTCGCCGGAAGGCGAAGAGCCAAGCGAACAACGACATCTGAATACCCCAGATGGCCCCTGATGCTCCCGCCAGCGTAACATCTGGCCTCAAGGCCATTGCCAGCGAACTGCCCGCCAGACCCGAGATGAAGTAAATCAGAAGTAGTCGTGTTCGACCCCAGAGCAACTCCGCCAGAGGACCCATCATCGCCAACGCGAACAGATTGCCGATCAGATGAAGCGCCCCGATATGAACGAAGCACGAGGTGATGAGCCGCCACCACTCGCCTTCTAAAAGATCGGTGCCGGACACCGCTCCGAAGCGATGCAGGACGTCCGGGTGCCCTTCAATCAAACTCCGGGACGGCGTTAATCCCCAGCGGATCCCGATGACCGCACAAACGAAGTACCACAGGGCGTTGGCCATCAGGAGAATCGGAACCACAAGCGGTGGCCGCAGGCTCAGTTCCGTGTTTGTTACTTCGTTCGCTGCGTTCTCGGGGTCGCTTGGGGCGACTTCCGTCTCCGCCGTGGATTCCGGAACGACTGGCAGAGGCTCCGTTCGAGGGGTTTGCCTCAGTCGTTCCAGGGCGGTGGGGTCTAACGCGGCGGCTTGGCCTTCGGGGGTGAGGGTATACCCTTGACCGACCCCTCGGACCCACTCCGCCACGCGAATCAGTCCGGCCATCCGGAGTTCGGCCAGAGGTTCGTCCAGGCTATCGCGGGGGATTCCCATCTCGGTAGCGTAACGGGAAGGGAACCACGCGGATTCACTGGCTGCGATGGCGAGCAGGATCACGTGAGGAGTGGGACGGGAGGGTTCGGTTGGAGGGGTTGGAGGGGGTGTAGGAGATTGCGGTGCAAGAGGATGCGCAGCCCCCCCCTGGCCGAACCCATCCACGCGGATTGGCAGTGGGGTGGGGTCGTCGGTCGCGGGCGTTTCAACCTCGTGTCCCGATTCCATATCGGGCATTATGAAGTTTCAACGGCACCGTGTCGATGCGGTCGTGCCGGTTTTCGGCCCCGAGAATACGAATGAACAGAACCTGACCACCGCAACATTCGCTTTTAAGTCTCAAAGTTCCTGCTGGAGAGGTCAGAAAGGAAGAACGCGATCAAGAGGGATCCTTGCGCCAACATTTCGCGCAGCAGACCGTTGAGTTCGTTGACAGCAGTGGTGCGAGGATGATACCGTGAGATTCTACGGGATTCGCACCACCCATTGAAAAGTCCTCCTATCCGTTCCCCGGCGGCACGCCAGCCTCCGGCCCGGATGGGATCAACAACATGTCCGCACGGCTATCCGCTTAACTGGAGTCGGCGGTTGTTCCAAATGTAAATGAGAACGCGGCCGGCCATGTTCTCATTTGACGGGAGCGATCATGGCAGTCAACAAAGGTGTTTGGGGTATTGACATCGGCCAGTGCGCGCTCAAAGCGCTTCGACTGGAGATGATCGACGGCAAACCAACCGCGACCGCGTTCGACTACGTCGAGCATACCAAGATTCTCTCCCAACCGGATGCCGACCCGGACACGCTCATCCGCGAGGCGCTCGACAAGTTCCTCTCCCGCAACGAAACGAAAAACGACGACGTGGCCATCGCCATCGCCGGGCAATCGGGTCTCGCCCGCTTCGTCAAACTTCCGCCGGTCGAAGAGAAGAAGATCGCCGAGATCGTCAAGTTTGAGGCCAAACAGCAGATCCCCTTCCCGCTCGAGGAGGTCGTCTGGGATTTCCAGAAAATCGCCGGCGGAAACGCGGTCGATGGCTTTGCGCTGGAAACCGAAATCGGCCTCTTCGCCATGAAGCGGGACGTGATCGCTCGCTACCTCGGCTATTTTGCCGGCACCAAGACGGAGATTCACCTCGTTCAGATGACGCCGCTGGCGCTTGTCAACTTCGCCACCTACGAACTGCTCAAGAGCAACGAACCCGTACCTGGGCTGGAGGGCCAGGAACCGGTTGAAGAGGCCAACCCCACTCCCCGGGGCAAGAAACGCTGTACCGTCGTGATGGATGTCGGGACGGACGCATCCAACCTCATCATCACCGATGGCGGCAAAATCATCTGGCAACGACCGATTCCGCTTGGCGGCAACAACTTCACTCGCGCTCTCACGAAAGAATTGAAACTCACCTTCGCCAAGGCCGAGCACCTCAAGCGCAACGCGGCCAAAAGTCCCGACATGGCGAGCATCCTCCGCGCGATCAAGCCAGTCCTCACCGATTTTGTCGGCGAGGTTCAGCGATCGCTCGGCTACTTCACCAACACACACCGCGACGCGCACGTCGCGCATCTGGTGGGGTTGGGCAGTGCGTTCAAACTGCCAGGTCTTCAGAAATACCTTGCCGACAAGCTCTCCCTCGAAGTGAAGAAGCCCGTGAAGTTTGAGAAACTCTCCGGCGAGAGCGTGTTGACCGATCCGCTCTTCCAGGAGAACCTGCTCACCTTCGCGGTGGCATATGGGCTGGCACTGCAGGGACTGGGGCAAGCGCGATTGAGCACAAACCTCATCCCGAAGGAGATCGTGCAGGACCGTCTCATCCGGTCGAAGAAGCCCTACGCCGCCGCCGCGGCCGCGCTCCTCTTACTGGGCCTGGGCGGGATGGCAGCGGGATTCTCCACGCCCTACAGCAGACTTCAGGACAAGCGGATCGATGACGCCCGCAAGCAGGTCGATAACGCGGCCAGCGCCTACGACAAGCAGAACACCGACTTTGCCGCGGAACTGACCAAATCCGCCGACGAACAAAAGCGAGTGAAGTCGATCATCGCCGGGCAGGAAGAACGGCTGAACTGGCCGCGGTTTGTTGAGGTGTTCACCGCCTCACTGCCGCGACCGGGTGCGGACGGTAACCTCAACGAGACTTCCACGACCCCCAATAGCAGCCTCGCAGCCTTCAGTCAGGTTCAACTGTGGAAGGGGGAAGGTAACGCCGGCGTCGAGGCTCTGGAGTGGTTCAAACGCCGCATGCGTCTTGGTGTTCGGATTGAGGAAGCCGTGGTCGACGAGCGATCCGAGTATCCCAAGTCACTCGCAATGGTGAATGTGGAAACCGTTCACACGCGCTGGGTCAACGATATCAACGCGTTCCTCCAAGCAGCCGACAACCAGGTCCAGGATAGGTTCAATGTGGCGATTGCCGACTGGATGCTGGACTCCGAGCGAGAGAAAGATGAGGAGAAGAAGCGGTTCAAGCCGAAGGGCCCCGCCGAACCGGGTTGGGTTGTCGAGATTCGCGGCTACACCGATCACGACAAGGGCCGCACGTTCATCAACCAGGCGCTACTCCGCAATTTGCAACGGATCGAGACGTTCGCCAAGGACGATCAGAAAGTGGGCCGGTACATCATCGGCGTGAAAGACCCCGTGGGCAAGGACGACGCTGGGAAGCCGCGGATTAGTCACGCTTTCGTTTACAACGTCTTCCGGCCCAACCCCGATCCGCAAGTGGGTCTGCTCAACATCGGCAGCGGGTCCTATCTGGACTCCATTGTGGATGCCGGGAGCAACGCCAACGGACCAGCCGGACAACCGGGCTTTGCGCCGGGTGGGAAGCCGACGGGTAGTCCGGGTCCAGTCAGTGGCCCGCCTGTCGGCATGGGACCGCCTGGTTCCCCGGGTATGGGTCCTCCTGGTTCCCCGGGTATGGGTCCGCCAGGAAGCCCCGGACCAGGAAACACCGGAGCCAGCGACGCCTCTGCCCCCGCCCCTCTTGCCCCCAAGTGGACCGGACTGAGCCAATTGAAAATCGGCGGTCCGGCCCCAGCCGCGGAAGTCCCTCCACCCAAGAATGACAACAGCACGCGTCGTCGTTGCGAGTTTGTTGTGATGCTCGTCTGGCGTGAGCCGCTGCCGTCCGGGACCCCCACGACGACACCGCCCGCCAACCCGTAACCTCACAGGTCCAAAGTCGAAAGTCAAAGATAGCGACGTGTGAGGACTTTCGACTTTGGACTTTCCGACCTTTGACGTAGGGCAAGTGAACTTCCCAAACCGAACACCGACGCCGGGTCACCGATATGAAAAGCGATAGCGTGATCAAAAAGCATCACTTCTGGATCCTGCTGGGCCTTGTCCCGCTCTTCGTCTTCATCGGCGCGCTGGTCGTCAATTCCAGCGTGGGCGGTGAGATCGAGGCGCGGGAAAAGGCAATCGACGAATCGAACAAGAAGATTCAGCCAAAGCTGAATCCCAAACCGAACGCACTCATCGAGAAAGCGGCCGAAGCGGTCAAGACTGTCAGTTCCAAGCAGGGGAACCTGCACAGCGCGAACTGGAATCGCCAGAAGCATCTCTTCACCTGGCCGGCCGGTTCCCCGTTGCTCAAAAGATTCGAGACCATGGACCTCAAGTTCGGTGATCCGCTCCCAACGGCGGAGGGAGAATTTGACGAGTTCAAAAAACCCGAGGTCTACAGGAATGAATTCTCCTCACTTCGCGGGAAGGATGCGACGGGCCCCGGCACCGGCATGGCCGATCGCATCACGCCCACACAGTTCAAGGATGGTTGGGAGAGAGTTCTCCGTCACGTCGACGACTTCGGCCAGAGTCAGATCACCAAGGATCAGGTGTGGCTCATTATGGAGGACATCTGGGTTCAACGATCGATGTTGAGCGCCATCCGCTCGGTCAACGAAGAGATGGCTGCGTTCCGCCGTGCCAAGCTCGACAAGGACGGTAACATTGTGCTGGATGATTCGTTCGACGAATATGGGAACAAAATCGCGAAGGACCGCAACGGCAAGTTCATCCGCGTGGCCACCCCCGACGAGGAAAAGAAGAAAGCGCTCTTCCGCAACCGCACCTGGGCCATCGAACTTCAACTCGTGCCGGAAGGCACCAATCAGCGGCTGGTTGGCACACTCACCAATCTGTCTGATCGCCTGCAACTGATGGGCGTTGGCAACATCATGACGCTACAGGTCTGGTTCACCAACGACCCGACCGAGCAACCGATGGAGTTCAAGATCGGTGGCGAATACCTGGCGGGCAAAGGCGGGATGAAGGTAATCCAGGTTCCCGTACTGGGCCCGGATGGCAAACCGCAGAAGGATCGTGACGGTAAAGATAAGACCGTGGAGAAAACGGTCCCCGCCAACGAACTTTCGATTATCCCGCTCGACGACCACGTTCTCCCGGTGGGCAAGAATGCGGAGGGGATCGTTCGCGTTCGGCAGCTGTTCGACATCCGCACCGTACCGATCAAGCGAATCGAAGCTCTGGCTCTCGGTCAGGCCGGACTCGATAGCCGCAATGCCGCAGCGACGCTGGTTCCGAGAGACCCTGCGGACGAGAAGACCGGCGACAACAAGACCGGCGACAACACCCCAGGTGGCAAATTTGGCCCAATGGGGCCGATGGGATTTGGCCCAATGGGGCCAAGTGGCCCGATGCCAGTCAGTGGTGGACGTCCCGCCGGTCCCACGTTCGGCCCCGCCGGGACGAACTCGCAGCAAGGAGCGTTCATCTCCGGTGGAGGACCGATCACGCAGGTGATTGACGAGAACAAGAAGCGATACCTCGAAGCAACTTCGCAGGTCCGGCGATTGCCCGTGGGTATGGTTATCGTCGTGGATCAGGAATACATGCAGGACGTGCTCATGGCGTTTGCCAATTCGCCGCTCCGATTCCAGATCACGCAGATTGAATGGACTCGCTTCCGCGGCACTCTCTCCGGCACTGGATTCGGCGGTTCGGCGAACGACACCAACGCCATCGATTACGGACGGGGGAGTGTGAACTTCGGTCCGAGCAGCGGAAATCCGATCCGACCCGGACCCAGCACCCCGCCTGGACCGATCACCCCGCCAACACGACCGGGCGGTGGGCCTCCCGGCTCTTTCGGGCCTGGTTCATTCGGCCCCGGTAATCCTTCCGGTTTCGGGTACGGCAGCAATAGCTCAACTGTTTCCGAATCGCAAATTACCTCGGGGCTGGTGGAATTGAGCATTTACGGAATTGTCTCGCTCTACGAAAAATACACCGAAGCACCAAAGGTGGACGCGACAACTCCGAATGGTTCGACGCCGGGTCCGACTCCTGGCCCAACGCCGCCCACACCCGGCCCTGGCCCCATGCCCCCCGCGCCGAGGAACACGAATACGAAGCCGAAGATGCGCCGGCGGGGGATGAGTCATTAGTCATCGGTCATTGGCTCTCGGCGAAAGGCGATTCGTGCAAAGCAAATGACTGACGAGCAGCGACTTAGGACGAAGCAGGTGGCTGGAGTGATTTCAACCAGCCGCGACACGCAACTGCGGCCACCTGCTCCAGGATGAATGACTAATGACCAATGACTAATGACTAATGACCGAACACCAACACCATGCCCCGTCGGCCGTTATTCGACTAACGGGGATATCGATCAGACGCCACAAACAACTAGGAACCAGTCATGGCCAAAGTGAAGTTCGATCCGAAAGACTTCCTCCTCCGCCGGGGTGAAGTGCTGGTCATGGGCGTGTCCGGCTTCTTCTTGCTCCTGATGCTCATCTGGGGAGCCTCGACCTGGGGTACCGCCAAGGATCCGGAGAAGGAATCCAAGCAACTCTCGGATAAAGCAAATGTGGTTAAGCAGAAGATCAACAATGGCACACCCGACGAGAACGATACGAAGTCAATCAATCTGCCGGATTGGGTCGTGAAGCCCTACGTCTTCAACACCGCAAGTTCAGCGGCATTCAAGCAATCCGGTCCGTTGTTCGATCCAACCGCGCAACCAAGCACCAAGCGTGAGAACCCGGGTGTCCTCACCATCGGCGAGTATCAGGTGGATATGACGCGGGCTGCCATGCTCGGCTACGACATTATCTTCGATCCCACGAACGGCGACGCACTCATCGCCGTTCTGACAACCAAGTCGGAAAGCAAACTCGACGACGACAAGCTGAAGAAAGCCGTGGACGACCTTCGCGGTGCGGCGGACCGAAACTTCAGAAATCGGCAAAAGCTCCGCGACCAACTTCAGCAGCAAAATCAGAACTTCCCCGGGCCCGGTGGTATTGGCCCGATGGGTCCGGGCCCGATGGGCCCCGGTCCCATGGGGCCTGGCCCTGGTGGCCCCAGACCTCCGATGGGCATGCCGCCTGGAATGGGCCCGGGCGGGGTGATGGGCGGCACGTTCGCGCAGAACGACCGTCGCGTGGAACAGGCAATCAAATACATCCCACTCAAGGAAATCGATACCGCAATCAAGGCAGGCAATCTCCCCGCCTTTACCGTACTCCCGCTGCGATTGGTCACAGTGCACGCGGTGGTGCCGTACAAGAAACAACTCGATGAGATCAAGCGAGCGCTGCGTCTCCCCGTCCCACTGGCGAATGCCAAGAAGGAAGACATCGAAAGGTCCGATGCCGACGCCAAGCAGTGGGGGCCGTGGTACGACGGCTTTGAGGTGCAGCGCCGCGTCACTCGGGTGCTTCCCAACGGACAGGAAGTTGTGATTGAGGAATGGCCGGAGACGAAAGACCCCAAGGATACCAGCGGCAACTACAAGTTCGAGGAACTCTATATCGACCGGATCGACACGAAGAAGATCGCCGACCACTTCGACGAGGGCTACATTCCGTACTTCCTGAAGTCGGACCTGATGCTCTCCATGCCGCTGCCGCAGTTGGCGAAAGATCTGAACGTGAAATACCCGGACATCAAACTCAAGGACATCCTCGATAACATCGACAAACTGAAGAAGGCCAATCAGAAGGAAATTCCGCAGTCGGAACTGGCCTCGCAATTGTCCAAGATCCGGCCAAACCGTTCGATCTACGGCAGCCGGACAGCCGATAACGTCGCGGGTCTGGGATACGATCCCAAGAAGTATGGCCCGACACTTGGTGGCAACATGGGCGGGATGCCGCTCACTCCGCCGATTCAGCCGATGCCCGGGACCATTCCCGGTCCCGGCGGTCCCAATCGGCCACAGTTCCCCGAAGGCTTTGGACCCGCTGGTGGTGCGACCGTTGCCAATGAGGTGGATAACTTCCTTCTGCGGTTCGTCGACTGCGACGTCAAGCCGGGCTACACTTACGAGTATCGCATCCGCTTGCGGATGTGGAACCCGAACTTCGGTCAGGACAAGCTTGTCGCCAACCCGGAATACGCCAAGGAGAATTACAAGATTCTCTACAGCAAGTGGACGCAAACGACCAAGATCAGCGTCCCGGCGGAGTCCTTCCTGTACGCCGAGGATGTGAAGACGTATCGTGATCAGATCAACGACGCCTACCCCACCGAGGGGAAGGATGCGACCGCTGAAACCAAGGCCCTCAACAAGCTGCTGCAGGTCAAGGAGAACCAGGCCGTCGTGCAAGTCGCTACCTGGATGGAGCAGGTGCGGGCTGGCGACGCGGGCAAACGCGAACCGGTTGGGGCGTGGGTGGTCGCAGAGATGCCCGTCGGGCGCGGCGAGTTCATCGGCCGCAAGCAATACATCAAGTTGCCCTTGTGGTCGTCCGAATCGCAGCAGTACATCCTGCGTGAAGTGACCGACAAGGTTGTGAAGGGGAAATTCCAGCCGAAGGGCTGGCTGGTGGACTTCTCCACGCCATCAGTCCTGGTGGACTTCGAGGGCGGGAAGGTGAAAACCAAGTCGAATATCCGCTTCGACACCGATGGGAATATCGTGACCTACAACCGCACGGTCGAAGAGGATGCGGCAACCGAAATGCTAATCGTTCGCCCAGACGGGAAGCTGGTTGTCCGTAGCAGCGCGATTGATGATGCCGATCCGACCCGCAAGAGCATCACGACCGAGTGGACTCGGTGGGTGAAAGAAGTCGAGAGCCGCAAGACGGCGAGCGGGAACAACATGGGTGAGCCAAACCCATTCGACCCCAAGAAGTGAGTATTGGCGAAGTCAGGAAATAACCAGGCCCGCGATCGGCATTCTGCCGATCGCGGGCCTGGTTATTTCCGCGGAGTAAATGAGAACGCGGCGGGCCGCGTTCTCATCTGGAATTGAAACTCCCAGCGACAGAGCAATGGAAAACGAAATAACAATCACTCGTCGCGGAACTTTTCGTGGCAATCGCTGCACCGAGCGTTGAGGTTGCTGAGCAGTGTCTTGAGCTTCTTCTCATCAGCCTTGGCCCCCTTGGCTGCCTCGGCCGCGAGTTGGTTGCTCGTGTCGGTCGCTTCCATGGCCCATTTCTCCCACAACTTCTTGTTGGCGGCGTTCACGGACGCCTTGTCATTGGGGGCGTGTGCTGCGTAGGCGTTGATGACGCTCGAACGAACGGCCAGGATTTCAACCTCGGCTGGGTCGATCTTGGCACCCTTGGCCTTGCTCATATCCCGGATGTCGCGTTCGATATTCATCCCGCCGACGCTGCTACCTCGGAACGGAGACATGACGCTTTCGAGCATCAATTCCGTCTTGAACGGCTTGGGGAGCGGACCGAGCTTACCGGGTGTGCCGGGCTTGACCGTGAGCTTCTTGGCCAGTTCGTCGGCGGTCTTGAAGTCTCCCTTCTCAATGGCCTCGGCGATCTTGAGCGAGTCGGCTTTCAGCGTCGCATCGCCGAGCGCCTCGCCGTACGCGGTGAGCAAAAGCGACACGCCCAGAGCCGGTTTGATCTGGCCCTGGAGCAGCTTCTCACCAGCGGCTTTCTTCTTGGCGAGGTCAGCCAACCGAGTTTGCAGGAACTTGAGGTCGGCTTCTGCGGCCTTCTTGTAAGAGTTTGCTGGCAAAGCTGGCGTGTCGGCCGTTGCGGGGCTGGTGATGGCCCACATGCCAACGGCCAGCGCGGCGCAGCCAACAAAGGTGCGGAGCGGGTGAGTCACGAACGCGTCTCCTGGTTGAGGAAGAGAATCCAAGCGGAGTGAAACCGGGCCGTGGAGGATACGGCCACGCGAAGTATTATCGCAATCATCCCCACCGCGGGGGAGTCCCCGTCTGGAAAAGCACCAGTTCGAGTGCAACAGCACGCCGACTTCGACGGCGGTGGTTGCCTGCAGCGGCGTGGTCGTTTCGCCGAGGTGGAAAGTCATGTGTGTGCAGTTCGTAATTGTGTGGCGTCTGGCGAGCTTGGTCTATCGCGTCGATTGGACAAGATTATGAATTTACGCACCATTGAATAAATATTTGTTGATTTGATGCGTATTTGAGGTGGAATTGGTGGTTGTTGAGGCGAGAAGGTAAAGCCACCGATCAGGCAAGGGTTACGCCAGAAGGAAAAATTGAGTTGCGAGTGGAAGAGGCGGGGTGTGAAATGGCGCCGTTAATCAAAAGAGTTCACCTACACGGCAAGGCAACGATTGTTTAATAATCCACTTACTCATTAAGCCACCATGCAAATTTGGATTAACTGTCCGAACTGCTCACAAAGGGTCGCAGTTGCGCCTTCGGCAGGTCCGGATGTTCCTTGTACCATCTGCGGCCACTCGCTCACGTTTCCCGATCATCATGATGTTTTTGTCAGCTATGCGACGCCGGACGTTGAAGTGGCCAAACAAGTTTGTACCGCTCTGCACTCCCGCAAGCTCAACTACTGGTTCGCGCCCGAGAAGATCAGAACGGGAGACTTTTTCGCAACCGCCATTGCCGACGATCTGAACAAGTCCAAGGTGGTCGTACTCGTCCTTTCGGAACAGGCAACCGACTCGCCTTGGGTCAGGGCCGAGATCACGACGGCGTTATCCTCCAAGATTACCGTGCTGCCGTTCATGATTCAGAAGTTCGATCTGCCGAACGAGTGGAAATTGATGCTCAGTACGATCCAGTGGAAGGAGGCATATCGCGGCCTGATTGAGAACGAAATCGAATTACTCGTCTCCCGCGTCGAAGAACGGTTGCGTGAACTGAGCGCGGCCGTCCCGACAACAACAGCCACAAGCAGGGCACAGAACATCGAGCCAAAGGCAAAGCGCGGCGTGAATCCACACCTTTCTCCTTATGTCGGACCACAACCGTTCACGCAGGACAAAGCCAACAAGCTCTTCGGTCGGCAGCACGACGCCAACGAGATTCTCAAGCTCATCGCATCCAATCGCTTCGTGCTGATCTACGCTCCTTCTGGTGCCGGCAAAAGTTCACTGTTGAATACGCTTGTTTACGAAAGCCTGGTCGCGAAAGGCCTGGAAGTGCTACTCGGCGCACGCGTCGGCGGCGCGTTGCCCGAGGGCGTGAAGGCCGCTCTCATCCGCAACATCTTCACGTTCTCCGTCGTTTACGGCCTGGGTGGCACGGCAGTCCCGAACCTCCAATGCAATCTGACTGACACGTTGCAAATGCGCCACGTCCGCGCCGGCGTGCGTGGCCGAGTCATCATCTTCGACCAGTTCGAGGAACTGTTCACCCAGCACACGGAGCGATTCGAGGATCGCAAGGGTTTCTTCACCGACGTCGTCGATGCGATGAACGCCGACCCGGACCTGCGCGTCGTCTTCGCCATGCGGCAGGAATATCTCGCCGACATCGATCCGCTGTTTGCTGAGCTGCCACGAAACCTGCACGTTCAGCGATTCGCGCTGCGACGGCTCGATCTGGACGGGGCGCTCGAAGCGATCGTCGGCCCGGCCCGGGAATTCGCCGACTTTGGCGAACAGGTTGCCGAGGGTCTTGTTCGTCAGCTCAACACGATTCGCATCGCGGGATTCGATGGCGTTGTCGTCGAAAAGCGCGGGGAATTCATCGAGATGGTCCACCTACAAATCGTCTGCCAGCGGCTCTGGGCTGCCCTGCCTGCCGGGATCACGCGCATCGAGATGGAACACATTGAGAAGGCCGCGGGGGTGGGAAAGTCGTTCGGCGATTTCGTCGTCAATGCGCTCAACGCCTTCTACGACGACACGGTCGAATCCACTGCATGTAGCCGAGAGACCAAAGAAGCCGGTGGTTACAGCAAGGAGTTGATCCAGCTCGGTTGCATGAAATTCGTAACCGTTTCCGCGACGCGCACGATGATACAACGGAAGAACGACCGTACGGGACGGCTACCGAACTGGATCGTGGACCAACTGGAAAAAAAACACCTACTCCGGTTTGAATCGAGGGGTGGTAGCCAGTGGTACGAACTTTCGCACGACCGCCTGGCCGAACCCGTGGCCCGGCAAATCAATCGCGAAGTCAGCAAGCTCCTTTTTGCAGCCGACCTGCTTGACGCGGTCTTGAATCGAGCGAAAGGCGATGGCTGCCCGGATTTGAAAGGCTACTTCGGCTCACATCGCGACGTGGTGGTCGAGTGCGAAGCGTTTCACAAGCAAGTGGGCCTGTTTGAGGACGAAGCCGAGTTCGTGTTCCGTGCGAGCCTGGCAACGGGCGTGGATTGTATCCCCTGGTCGCGACGGCTTGGCCAAGATTTTCCGGCCACTCGCCTGCGCGTACTCAAGGAAGCGCTGGCGTGTCCCGACCCCGCCGTGCGCGCCAATGCTGCCAGACTGCTCGGGGATGAGTTCGCGCCGGAACTGGGTTCGGACCTTGTTCAACTCGCTCTCGTCGATCCGGAGGCGAAAGTGCGTGAATCCGCGCTTGAGAGCCTCGCCAGGCTGGATCGAGAGTCGTTATTCAACGAGATCAAGGCTCGTTTCGCGTCTCCAGAGGCGCGGCGCGCGGCGACTCAAGCCGTGGCCAGTCTGCTCGTCTTGTCCGACCACGGCAAAACCGGGCCGGCGTTTGCCGCGTTGTACCAATCGATTGATGCCGGCAAGCGCGCGGGAATCCGCGCCAGGAGTTGGGGATTTCGATTCTTCAGTACCCTCTCCGTACTGCCATACGTGTTGATCCCAGCCACGATCTTTGCGGGAATCGGAGGGGGCTTGTGTAAGTGGCTGCCGGGCGTATTCGGCTTCACTCTCTCCCAGGCGGGCCCCAGTATGATGGCCGGGCTCTTTCAGGGCTCCATCGCGGCGATGCAATGGGGTCTGTACACGGCCCTGGCTTTGACCATCCACCGCCTGGTGTTCTTCCAGAAAAGAGGGCCCGTGTCGAGCCTGCGGCCCACCTCGGCCTTGCTCTGGGGGGCCATCGGCGGGCTCATTTCGGGAGCGGGCACGACCCTGCTGGTCGCCGGCGTCTACGAAATGAGGTCGCTTGTCACAATGGGCTGGCTCTCCAGCAGCGATGTGAAGCAATTCAGCGCCGAGTTTTGGGGGGATCTCTTTATCCGGACGCGATTCGGGTGGGTTTACATCATCGTCGGTTGCGGTCTGGGTCTGGCAATGGCGATCACTGGTAACGGCATGAGGGCCTCCGGGAAGTTTCGCTTCGAAGGCAACCAATCGACCATTTCGGGTCTGCGAGAGTTCCGCAGCATCATACTGCAGATGATGAAGCTGGCCGCTCGATCAATCTGGGCGTTTCCCGTCTGTATGGCCGTCGCGGGCACAATCATCATGCTGATGATCCGGCCAGGCGCGGCGGCCGCCCCTGCCCGCTCTTCGTTCGAGGCACGGTTGATCGGCACGATTGTCGATTGCGTGTGTCTCTCAATTGGTTGCTTTTTCGCGATGGTTGGCATGGGCTTCGGCGTCGTCTTACTGGCGCGTGGGGTTCGCGTCGAACCACGCAAGGACGAACTGTGAGTGCCTCAGCGCCTCTCCCCGTCCGGAAATGCGCCATTTCTAGAGCCTGTTATGAACCTAAGTGGTTAATAGTGTCCAACGATGGAGCAGGAGAACCAGGAAAGCAACCCAATGCCATGCAGCGAGTGTTTGAGTCAGTCGTTCGTAGTCCCGAGCCAGCCTGCGAA